>OGCU01000272.1_pt1 | contig 29521 bp, 30 predicted proteins | sample 1570251 | NCBI WGS metagenome assembly OGCU01 (sample SAMEA2582182, study PRJEB24529) | metagenome | biome: Human gut stool | place: China | collected 2011
AGTTACCAAAGCAATCTGCCAAACAAGTGATAACCTAGGTGCAATCAAGCTCCAAAGAGCCATCAAAATACCGAAGGCCAAGATTTGATTAAAAACCCAGGGACCAAAGCCAAAGATGAATCCTGAGATTGACATGGTCAAAGCCATAATCAAGAGACCATCTAGTAACCCCAAATAAAGAACAGCCACAAAAAACATAGCTGTAATAGGCTGAATATTTGGCAATCCTATAAATGCTGACCGCAATCCTACTGCCAGAGCTGACAGAATGGCTATTCGAGCCATTCGTTGAATCGTTAGTTTCATATATCTATTATGCCAGAAATAAGGAAATATGACTAGTTTTTAAAAATAAAAACTAAAGATTTCTTGAAATACAGAGTAAGATCGTACAAATTGAAGAAAATAATGTCCCTTGTTGCCTCTCCCAAATATCAAACGGTTTGAGCAGGCTGAATATTTGATATAAAAAGTGTACTCTCATTCACTATCCTCTGTCATCTTGACAACGATATAAAATTAAGTTCAATTAATTTTATAAGTTAACTTGACTTAATTTTTGTTTTAAAGTATATTAAACTCAAGGAGGTAGCTAATGATTCAAATTGAAAATATTAATGTGTCTTACAAAGAGACATTAGCTCTGGATAATATCACCTTAAACTTGGAGGGACCTAGTATTACTGGGATTATTGGACCAAATGGTGCTGGTAAATCAACTCTAATTAAAGCATTAATTGGTATTATTCCTCACTCTGGAAAAATCCTTTTCAATAAACAACCTATTCGTCAGCAATTGAATCGTATTTCCTATGTTGCACAGAAGGCTGATATTGATTTTAACTTTCCGATTACTGTCAGAGAGTGCATCTCTCTAGGACTCTATCCCAAAACCAAGTTCTTTAAACGTCTATCTAAAAGTGATTGGTCTAAAGTCACAGATGCTTTAACACTACTCGGTCTAACTGATTTGTCCCATCGCCAAATAAGCCAATTATCAGGAGGTCAATTTCAACGTGTTCTAATCGCTCGTTGTCTTGTACAAGAGGCTGATATTATTTTATTAGATGAACCCTTTGTAGGGATTGACTCTGTTAGCGAAGATATTATCATGAACACCTTGAGAGAACTTAAGGACAAAGGTAAGCTTATTCTTATTGTCCACCATGATTTGAGCAAAGTTCCTCATTATTTTGACCAAGTTATCCTCCTAAATCGTAAACTGATTGCTAGTGGGCCTACTAATCTTATTTTTAATGAGGATAATCTCCGTAAAACCTACGGTAACAGTTTATTTTATAAAGGAGATGTAAATGATTTCTGAATTTATTGATGGTTTGCTAAATTTCCACTTCTTACAAAATGCTCTTATAACGGCTTTAGTTATTGGAATTGTCGGGGGTGCTGTTGGTTGTTTTATTATTCTAAGAGGGATGTCACTTATGGGTGATGCAATTTCACATGCGGTTCTACCTGGGGTAGCCATTTCCTTTATCTTGGGTATTAACTTTTTCATAGGAGCTATCATCTTTGGACTTTTAGCTTCTACAATGATTACCTATATCAAAAGCAATTCCATTATTAAGAGTGACACGGCAATTGGGATTACCTTTTCGAGCTTTCTAGCTCTCGGTATTATTCTCATCGGTGTTGCTAATAGTTCCACAGATCTCTTTCATATTCTCTTCGGGAATATTCTAGCTGTACAAGACATGGATATGTGGATAACGATTATCGTTTCACTTCTCGTACTAGCAACTATTACAATCTTCTTTCGCCCTCTACTCCTAACATCCTTTGATCCAATTTTGGCCAAGTCTATGGGAGTTAAGGTCACCTTCTACCACTACTTACTTATGGTTATTCTAACTTTGGTTTCTGTAACTGCCATGCAGAGTGTTGGCACTATTCTTATTGTGGCACTTTTAATTACACCGGCTGCCACTGCCTACCTTTATGTTCATAGCCTAAAAACAATGATTCTTCTCTCATCAGGATTGGGGGCTCTGGCATCTGTTCTAGGTCTTTTTATCGGCTATAGTTTTAATATTGCAGCTGGTTCGAGCATTGTATTAACGTCTGCTCTACTCTTTCTCATCAGCTTTTTCATCGCCCCAAAACAAAGTGGCATGAATAAAACTTCTAAACAATAAAAAATAGGATGAAAATAATATGAAAAAAATACTATCAACAATAGTACTACTACTTTTAGCGGTAGTTACTCTAACAGCTTGTACCAATAAACAAGGCAGTAACAAGGATAAATTACGAGTCGTTACGACCAATTCCATTATTGCCGATATCACCAAAAATATTGCTGGAGATAAAATCACTCTCCACAGTATTGTCCCCGTTGGTAAGGATCCTCACGAATACGAACCTCTTCCTGATGATGTAAAGAAGACATCGCAAGCTGACTTGATTTTTTACAACGGTATTAATTTAGAAACTGGTGGAAATGCTTGGTTTACTAAGTTAGTCAAGAATGCTCATAAGACAGAAAATAAAGATTATTTTGCAGTTAGTGATGGTGTTAAGGTAATTTACCTTGAAGGTCAATCAGAAAAAGGTAAGGAAGATCCCCACGCTTGGCTTAATCTGGAAAATGGGATTATTTATGCTCAAAATATTGCCAAGCAACTGATTGCTAAGGACCCTAAAAACAAGACCTACTACGAAAAGAATCTAAAATCCTATACTGACAAACTTAGTAAACTGGACCAAGAAGCTAAAGAGACATTTAACAAGATTCCCGATGAGAAAAAACTGATTGTCACTAGTGAAGGATGCTTCAAATACTTCTCAAAAGCCTATGGCGTACCATCTGCCTACATCTGGGAAATCAATACAGAAGAAGAAGGCACACCAGACCAAATCAAAACACTCGTGGAAAAACTACGTCAAACAAAGGTACCAGCTCTCTTTGTCGAATCTAGTGTCGATGAACGCCCTATGAAAACAGTATCTAAGGATACCAATATTCCTATTTATGCAAAGATCTTTACAGATTCTATTGCTGAAAAAGGGCAAGACGGTGATAGCTACTACAACATGATGAAATATAATCTGGATAAAATCACCCAAGGCTTGAATCAGTAAAAATCTTATCTAAGAAACATTCTGTATTCTTATGATAAATCTGTTATACTAAGGTGAGACTATTTTCAAAGGAAGAGAAATGACACCTAACAAAGAAGACTACCTCAAATGTATCTATGAGATTGGTACTGAAGAAGGCAAAATAAGCAATAAGGAAATCGCAAACCGTATGCAGGTGTCTCCACCTGCTGTGACGGAAATGATTAAGAAATTGATTTCAGAAGACCTCATCATCAAAGACAAAGTCAAGGGCTATCTTCTAACGAAAACTGGTAAAATCAATGTCGCTGAACTCTATCGGAAACATCGCCTCATCGAAGTCTTTTTGGTGGACCACTTGCAATATACTTGCGACCTAATTCATCAAGAGGCTGAAATTTTAGAGCATACTGTCTCTGATCACTTTATCAATGCCCTTGACCGCCTACTCAATTACCCCCAAACCTGTCCACACGGTGGACAAATCCCCAAGTCAGGTCAGCTCATAGAGGAAATCTACAACCAGACTTTTACACAAGACCTAACTCCTGGAGACTATGTCCTTCGTCGAGTTCAAGATCAAATTGATCTACTCCATTATTTGAAGACTGTCGGTCTTAAAATTGGAACACCTTTTACCTTTGAAGGCTTTGACCCTTTCACACAACTCTACCGACTTCATATTGATGGAAGGGACATCCAAATCCCAGAAGCCATTGCTAGCAACCTTTATATTGAATCAAACTAAAAAAGCGAGGCTGATAAACACCCTTAGAAGTGTCATCAGTCTCACTTTTTTTACATTTGTTTCAAGCGTTCCACCCGTTCTGAAATTGGTGGGTGCGTATAAAAGAGCTTCTGCAAACCAGATTCCTTTTTAGGGTCATTGATAAAGAGGGCTGCGCTAGCATCATCCACGTGATGTTGCATCGGTTCACTATGATCAAGTTTAAGCAGAGCATTAATCATACCTTGTGGGTTACGTGTCAATTCGACGCTAGAAGCATCAGCTAGAAATTCACGCTGACGTGAAATAGCCAACTGAACCAGGGTAGCTGCCAAAGGCGCAAGAATAATGGCAATCAAGGAAATAATGAGAAGAATAATCTCCAAGCCACTACTTCCATTACGGTCATCATCATTACGACGACGGCCTCCACCCCAGAACATCATATTGCGAGCCATACCAGCTAGCATGGTGATAGCAGATGCCAAGGCTACTGCAATAGTCGAAATACGGATGTCATAGTTACGAATATGGCTGACTTCGTGCCCTATGACCCCTTCAAGTTCCTCACGATTCATAACTGCAAGAAGACCTGTCGTAGCAGCCACAGCAGCATTTTTAGGGCTAGACCCCGTCGCAAAAGCATTCATTGAAGGATCATCGACAATAAAGACACGTGGCATCGGTATTTGTGCCACCATAGCCATATCTTCAACCACATGATAAAGGTTTGGAGCGGTTTGTTCATCAACCTCTCGTGCACCATTCATAGCCATAACGACATTGGTTGATTGGAAAATCATGGTAACGGCATAGATAAAACCGATAACTAGAGCAAGAATCAAACCACCGAAGCCTGAACCTAACCAAAGATAGCCGACACCATAACCAACAAGGCCCAACAAGAGGAAAAAGACCAGGAGCAAAAGCCAAGTCTTTCTCTTATTTCGAGCAATCTGATCAAATAACATATTAGTTACCTAGTCCACTGAAATCAACCTTAGGAACAGCTTTTTCTTCTTCTGGTGTTTCAAGGAATTCAGCAGCCTTAAAGCTAAACATCTTGGCAATAACATTGCTTGGGAATGTTTCCAATTTCACATTGTAGTTACTTGTTACACTGTTATAAAGTTGGCGTGAATAGGCAATTTTGTTTTCAGTGTTCGTCAACTCTTCTTGAAGCTGGCTGAAATTAGCACTTGCCTTGAGGTCAGGGTAACTTTCAGCTACCGCAAAGATTCCAGAAACCTGACGAGTCAACTCATCACTTGCACGCATAGCTTGTGCAGGAGAAGTTGCAGCTGCTACTTGATTACGAAGTTCTGCTACTTTTTCAAGCGTTGAACCTTCATATTTAGCGTAACCTTTAACCGTTTCAATCAAGTTAGGAAGGAGGTCATTACGACGTTTCAATTGAACATCAATTTGACTCCATGCCTCCTTAGTCTGCATACGGCTTTTAACCAAGCCGTTATAACTTGCAATAACAAAAATTACAAGAACAACGATAATGGCAATAATAATCCAAATCATATTTTTATTCCTTTCTTGTACTGAAAAAGAGTCAATTAACCTCTCTTTCAAGTATCTTTGATAGTCTCAGTATATCAAATTTTCAGATAAAAGTGGTAAAATGTGAGTCATTTTACAAAAAAACTGGACAAGATGTCCAGCTTTTGTATTACTCTTTAGACGTGTGTCGTTTACCTTGGGCTAGGGCATCTGCCTCTGTCATTGTAACGACATTTGCTTTGTTGGTATTGCTAGGCATACTGTTGATGTCATACCAATAAACATCTGCTGTTCCATGACGCGCCACATAAACTGTTCGACTTTCTTCTTGTGCAGGTTGCACAGGCTCTGGCTCAGAACTTGGTTGTTCAGTCACCTGTGAACTCTCAGAACTAGGCTCAGATGGTGCTTCAGTAAATTCAGTAACCGTATTTGTCGCTGTCCCATCTGCATAATTGATTTCTGCATTTGGTGATTGGTTATCCAAGATAACATGCGTAACTCCCTGACTGTCAAGAGTCTCCTTATCTCCACCAAGTTTAATTTCCAAGAGATTTCCAGAACTATCAATACCAACATACTGAAGTTCTACTTGACGAGGCAACAACTCGTCTCCACTGTAGATAGCTGTTACCTTATAGTCTAACCAATAGTTAGGGTGGAGTGCTAGCCAGTTATCCAAGCGATTCTCATAATAAAGCATACCTGACTGATTACCTTCGTCGGTTCCTTTATAATTTCCAGAATTCAACCAGGCAGTCATAGGTACTAAATTCTTGCCCTCGTCATTGACACCAGAAAACTGATAGCCAATCAAATGCCCTCGATTCATTAGCCAAGATTTTGATTTACCGTCACCATAATAAAACTTATAGTTATGCCACCCTACAGGATCATATTTTATTTTACCGGGACGCTTATTCTTCGGCTCGTCCTTATCTTGTAACTGTATATGAGCACTGTGGGCACGTCCTAGCTGGTCCTTCTCCTCCATGACAAACTGCTTTTGACCATTAAAAGCCAAAATACCATTGTTCTCATCCGCTTGAACCACTTGAGAGCTCACAGCCGAAGATTGTTTGCTAGTATCAAATGAAAATCCGAATCCTAAAGTAAATACTAAAACAAGGAGAGCAAATAAACGAATCCTACTATTTCTTTTTTCTTTCATCATCTTAACTCCTTAATTTTTCTTATCACTTTAATTATACAGGACCAAATCAAAGTGGATGATTAAAAATAAAGAATAATGATATTAGGTATCTTAGAGATTGCTTAAAAACAAAAACACCCAATTTAATGGATGTTTCTTACCTATTATTTACCTGCTTTTTTACCTTGTTTTGTGAGATAAACTGTAGATATACTTAGTGCTGCAGCAACTCCGACAAGAAGGAAGACCGTTGTCGTATTAGACTTACCTTTTTCTTTTGAAGTGCTAGCTTGGCTTTCAGAACTCTTGGCCACCTGTTTTGCCTCAGTTGCTTTATCAATACGAGCGACATTCTTAGGTGTGTCATCCTTCTTGCTTTCCGCCAATTCTGACAAATCACTGCTAATCTCTTTGGCAACACCTTCAGAGCTTGTAAGTGATGCCGCTTCTGAGGCTAATGTTTCAGAGGCCATAACCGCCATAACTTTACTTGCAATCACATCCACAGACTTCTCATTCAAAAGAGAATTATAGCGAATAGCTTCTGAGGCGAGCTGACTGCTTGTTACAGAGATTTTTAGGTCATTGTTATAAGCGACCTGACTATTTGTCGAGATGCTGACAACTTCAGATGTACGTGCTGTTGTTGGAGCTTCAGAAACTTTAACATTAACCTGACTTGTTGAACCTTTTTCAATAACTTCTGAAGAAACCTCGCTTATCGGATCTTTTTGTGTGCTTTCTGAAGTTGGAGATTTCTCTGGGCTATCAGAAGTAATTGCTACGTCAACCTGACTAGTAGATGAAGCTACTGAAGTTTCCTCATTCTTTGGTGACTCAGAGACTGGAGCAGTTGAGCTTGCTTCACTCTTTGGTGTTTCTGAAACTGAAGACTCTGAGATCACTTCACTGTTAGAAGTCTCGGAAACTGGGGCTGATGAACTTACCTCACTCTTTGGTGACTCGGAAACTGAAGTCTCTGAGACTGGATTATTGACTGGCTTTGGTTCAGGTTTTGTTGGAGAAACCGTTGAGACAGCTCCAACAATCGTCGCCTTATTGTCAATCGTATTATTAGATAAACGGATTTCTCCATTACCATTGTCGCCCATCTCAAAGTTTTTGGTAATCACTGGATCAGCCAAGGTATTCAATAGTTTATTATCATAGACATCGACATTCTTGATTGTTCCACGAACTTGTTGGAAATCAATGGCACCACGATGGAGCTTATAGAGGTCATTAGTTGTTCCTGAACGTAGAATGGTATTATCATGAATCTTAATTCCAGAATCATTGAGGTCAAAATTGTGACCTGCAAAGACAGTGTTTACACGGATACCCGCTCCAGCAAAGACGTCCTTGATGAGGTTTCCTGAAATTTCATGCCCCTTACCACCAAAAATACCGATACCAGCCGCACGCCAACCTGATTCAATGGTGTTGTTGAGGAATTTATTATTTTCCTCAGCTGCTGCATTTGTCCCATCTGAAATACTTGACCAGATAGCTAAACCATCATCACCATTCCCACGGATATTAGAGTTTTTAACTGTTGAATTCTTGGTTCCTTGGGCAAAGTTAATACCATCAGCTAAGTTATTACGGATACGAGCGTTTTCAACAACAAGACCGTCCGTATACTTCATATTTCCCGTCTGGTCGTAGTCTCCAATCCACATACCGACTTCAAAATGCTGAACCCAGATGTCGTGAATTTTCGAATCTTTACCAAGTGTTCCCGAGATAGCCTTGTACTGTGCATCTTCGTTATAGCGAGACGTCAAGTTAGAATCCATATAAAGATTGCTCAACTCAATGCCATTACTATTATGACCGAAGACAATACCACCACCATAGCGTTTGTCACTTGTAAAGTGTAGTTGCGTATGCCAAACACCGGCACCTGAGATTTTTAGATTATCAGCTTCGATATTAACCTGTTTATCAAAATTGAAACGTCCTTCTGGAATATAGACAGATTTTCCGCTGGCTTTAGCTTCTTCCACAGCCGCAAGTAGGGCAACAGTGTCATCACTATCATCATTGGCAGATGCACCCTTATCCACGATACTTATACTGTTTTCGCCTTGGGCAACAGGCGCTGGAGCCTGTTCAAGCTCAATAAAATCAATACCGTAAGGGACATTGTCATCTTTCTTCTTAACTAGAGAAATCTTATCTCCAGATTTCAATTGGATATCCTTTAGGAGAAGACGTGTCTCATCAAAACGAAAACGTGCACTTGAACCATCAATGGCTTGATCATACTCATGGTCCCCTTTAAGGTACTGCCATGCTGAGTGAGATGACAAATCAAGATTACCAACGCTTGAACCATTGACCTGCACATCCAACTGACCTGATGCACCATCAGGTATTGTATAACGGACATTCAAAGCATTGGCTGGCTCAGTGACATTGAAAGTAACTGCCGCATCCTTTTTAGGAAGCTCAACATAAGTTTGGTTAGTCGCTTCCACAGCCGTAGATTCCATGTCCGTTGACTGCTGGATTTTAGCACCATTTTCAACACTTGCATTTTCTGCCTCATGAGTCGTAAAAGGCATTTTTGCACCGTAACCTTCTGTGCTGTACTCCTTGCCTTGACCTTGGTCCTCAGTCGCATTGGTTAAGACATTTGCTGAAGTTTCTTGAGTTTGAGGGTTGCTTGCCTCAACCAATTGATCAATGGTCGGAGTCTGTTCAGCTGCTTGAACAGTGGTAACCTGTGGCTGAGCTGGCATAATATTGGCAGGCTGTGACGCTTGCACAGTCTCAACTGATGCTGGCTCGGAAGTCGCCAATTGTGCCGTTGTGGCTATTTGAGGTGTCTGTGCCTGATTTGAGGCATCAGTCAAATCACTAATCGATTGTGCCTCATCAGCCTGAGCTGCTTGCCCATTGGCAAGAGCCATAAAGCCAATCAAAGCTGATGCTGCCCCAATGGAATATTTACGGATGCTGTACTTTGGTTTCGTTTTTCTTTCTTTAAACAAGTCTATTCTCCTGATACTTTTTTTCACAATCTCTCTATCTTAGGACCAAGCCGTCCTTTGAAAGAAAATAAAGATTCCCTCATATTAAAGATTATTAATAATGCTGTTGTTTTTCTTATTAAAAACAAACCAAAGTAAATTATAAGGGATGAAAAAGTAAAAAAAAAGGCTAGGCTATCCATTTTAACAAGGCCTTAACAAAATTGTCATATTAGAAAGTTCAGTCATTCACGTCTAAATTATAGTCTAAAAATGTCGCACAAAAAGGTGATTTCTTTCACGTGTAAGAAAGAAAAAACTCTAAATTTCCATAAAGGCTTATTTAGCAAGAGTTATCAGCCAAAACGATCAAAATGTTTTAAATCTGTTTTCTCAGATTTCTGTCAAACGTTTGACAGTCTTTTTTAATTTTACGCTTCAAAGTATTATTTTCCGAATGTTTTAGTATTACAAATGTTAAACACCCAAAAATAAAAAAAAGAGACAATAATCTGCCTCTGATTTTTCAAAAAAATAACTAACCTAACTAGATTTTACGATAACAATGCCTCTAGTTCTTCAAGCGATAGACCAGTCACATCTGAGACAACTTCTAGAGATAGGCCTTTTGACAGCATCTTACGAATCATTTCTAGTTGTCCCTCATAACGACCTCGCTCTAGTCCCTGCTCTAACCCTTTCTCTATGCCTTCTTCACGCGCTTCATCAATTGCTGTTTCCATGGTCATGTCATAATTTTCTTGAATACGTATGCGTTCATCAATCATCGCCTTTTCCTCCTGTGTCCAGCTGGATGAATCCAGTAATGAATCGGCATGCGTGACCGCTCGGCTAGGTGCCTTAGAAAATGGGAGATTTCCAAAGAACTCTAGCCACTGCCGCCCTTCATCCCTGATATGCTTATCTTTATTATACTTATCCAACTCTAAAAAGGCAATCTGAAGAAGGTTCTGCTGTTTTCCATCCTTATAGTAAGCATTCAAAGGCCTCCCCGTCCGACTATTGGCCATCCAATAAGTATTAATCGGTGACTCCTCATCTGGCAACAAGGTCTTCTCCAAGATAGCTATACCATAGACCGGCTCCATCTGCTCATACATCTTGTGTGTCTGTCCTTGTTGGCGTAATTGTTGCACATTTTCCACCAGCTGGTTAGCCAAATAATAATGAAAACGATTGAGAAAATAATGCTGCTTACGCACCTGAATCTCAATGATAACCTCAGTTCCATCATTCAGCTTAGCTCGAACATCCACCGAGGTTGAAAAGAGCTCATCCTCATCAAAGTCCTTTTTATGAAGCTGTGTCCCCTCCAAAATCTGAGCATCCACAACATCCAAATCCAAAATATCTCGAATAAATGCCACCGTTACCTCAGGCAGGCTGAAAATCTTCTTAGCCATGATATCCAAGGTCGGTGAGACATGCTTGTGTCTTTTTTCCATCTACTCCTACTTAGTAAAAAATAGAGGGTTGTCCCCTCTACTTCTATTATTCGGAAAAAGTAAATGAAAGCTTGCAACTACCCCTTAAATGCTTCCACAAAAGCCTTGAGTTCTTCGTCTGCTTCTGGTGTCGTTCCATGAAGCTGGCCAAGCATGTCGAGAAGGGAGGCTGTCTGACTTTCAATCGTCGCATTAGTCTGATTAATCTTAGCCACAATCTCGGTCAAGGGCTCCACTTCTTCTTCCTCAAAGGTATCCACATAGCGAGGAATATTAAGGTTGTAGTCATTTTCCACAATCTCTTCAAAGCTAGCCAGATGGGCGAACTTGTCCATATCCTCACGACTCTTATAAGCATCAAGAATCTTCTCAATATGAGCGTCCGTCATGATGTTCTGATTTTTCCCTTTATCAAACTCCTTAGAGGCATCGATAAAGTAAACATCACGATTGGTGCGGTTCTTTTTGAGAATGATAACCGTCGTCGGAATACTAGTGTTAAAGAAGATATTAGCAGGCAGACCGATAACCGTATCAATGGCACCTTCTTCTAACAAAGCCTTACGAATGGTCCCTTCGGCATTACCACGGAAGAGCACCCCATGTGGTAGGACGATAGCCATAACACCATTGTCTTGTTTCAAGTGATAGTAACCATGCAAGAGGAAGGCAAAATCAGCCTTAGACTTAGGTGCCAGTTTCCCAAATGGTGAGAAACGAGGATCATCCATGAATCCTGAGCTAGCAGACCACTTGGCTGAATAAGGTGGGTTCATGAGAACACCGTCAAAGTTAGTTGGCTCTTGGGTTGGCCAATCCTCATCCAAGGTATCTGCGTTGTGTAAAAACTGGTTTTCAATCGGCACACCATGCAGAATCATGTTCATGCGTGCCAGGTTATAAGTTGAGGTGTTCAACTCTTGACCAAAGTAAACCACTGTCTGTGGTTGACGTGAATAACGTTTGGCATTAAGCAAGAGCGATCCTGACCCCATAGTCGCATCGTAAAGGGTAAAGCCTTGCTTGTCCTCACGACCTAAAAAGGCAACCTGAGTCATGAGCTTGGCAACAGGTTGCGGTGTATAGAACTCACCAGCTTTTTTACCCGAATCCGTCGCAAACTGACCAATCAAGTACTCGTAAGCATCACCAAGCATATCACCTGCATGACCTGCCACATCTAGGACTGCCAACTCTTTCATCACAGCCGCAACCGTTTGGTTTTGCTTTTGAGGAGTCGCCCCAAGTTTCTTAGAGTAGAGGTCGATATCTTCAAAAAGGTTTTCATAGAGCTCGTCACTCTGCTCAATATCACGGAAGCCCTGAGCCAAGTCCTCTAACTGAAAGCTTCCATCGTTCACTCGCTCCACCAAGGCCGTAAAGGTCAAGTCAGGATGAATGGCATAGCTCATCTCATCAGTGATGACCGCCAAAAGGTCCTCGTGAGTCTCCTCGTCCTCGTAGTATTTACGATAGACTGCCAGTGCCTCTTCCAAGCTTTCTGTCTCCTCTTCCATGGTCTCTGCCACGAAAAAGAGCATCTTGTCCGACAAATACTTGTAAAAGACCATGCCCAAGAGATAAGACTTGTAGTCGTTGGCATCCATCTTAGAGCGGAGCACATCCGCTGAGTTCCACAGGGCTTGATAAAGCGACTGGGAGGTTTGTGTTGTTTCCATAGTAATTCTTTCTGATTTCTTTTAGACCTTTTCTTGTTCCAGTGGGATGACGGCAAGGGTCTTGCCTAGACTGGCTAAGACTTTCAAGACCGTGTCTAATTGAGGACTGGTCTTTCCTGTCTCCATCCGATCGATAACCGGTTGGCTGACCCCACTGAGTTCTTCTAGTTTCTTTTGGCTAATGCCCTTTTCATGCCGAGCTTCGATCAGCTCAACCATAATCGCAACCCGGAGATCACTTTCCAAGATTTCTTCCTTGGTGAAGAGCTCTGCCCTCACATCTTTCCAATTGCTGCCGATGGCACTATTCTTCATCTCTTAGCCCTCTTTCCTTCAAATCTTGCAACTTCCGCTTGGCTTTCTCGATCTCTCGTCTAGGTGTCTTTTGCGTCTTTTTGACAAAAGGATGCGGTAAGACAAAGCTCCCATCCAGCCAAGTCACGAATAAAATCCGATCCCGCAAGGGTCTCAACTCCCAGATCTCCGCATCCAGATGCTTGATGTAGGGTTGGCCAGCACGGGTTCCATGCTGGCTCAAAAGTTCGATGTAGTCGTTGAGCTTGTTGAGTTTGATCCGGATGTCCTTGCTATCGTGACGAGCTAGCTCTCTCATGTAGTCCAAGACCGGTTGATTCCCTTGTTTGTCCTTATAAAAATAAATAGCGTACACAAAGCAACCTCTTTTCTAATTTGTTATAACTCTAAAGTTATTAAAAGTAAATACTTTTAAGTTATTAAGTACTAAGGAACACCCTTTGAAAGAATCAAAGAGGCTCACTTATACTATTCGAAAAATGCTGTGCTTTCAGATGCTGATAAGGATAATTTTAAAGGTTAGATAAACATATCTTGTAAGAATTTTTTTATAACTTAGAAATTTAAAAATGAAATTTTAGTCTATTTTTTCTTTCTTTTAAGCTTTCTTGTGCCTGCTTCAACCTTATCAGCATTTTTCTTAGTTTCTAATTTTTCATTAAATACTGTTTTATCAATAATTGTCTTGATTAAATTATCAAGTTCTGTTCCTTCTGAATAATCTGCTGGCACAAAATAATCAATACGACTATCACGAGTCATTTTGTGAACTTTAGTTCTGTCATTAGTTTTTGGATTGAATACACCGATAGAATAGCCTCCTCGCATTTTAACTAATTTCATACAGGGGATATCAGTATCACTATCACCCAGATAAATCATATTTCTAAAAGGAACTCGTAAATCACTCTCTGGGAAAAATTCATTGACTGCAGAGTCATTTACATCCAGAACACCTTTGGTGATTCGAAATAGGAATTGCGTCTTATTGGTGTAATTCACTACTTGAGCTGGCCAGACTGCAACCCCATTTTCATCACAATAAAAAGAAGTCGCATAAATTTTCTTAAAAGCTCCTTTTTTAGCAATAGAAGTCCCCTCTATCATTTCTTTCAAACCCGATGAAATAATATAGTGCTCAACAGTTACACCTCGTTCTTCCCCATACTTTCTGATTCGTTCAAACCAGCCTTCAACCCCATCGAATAATGCTACTTCTGAACCAAACCTAGCTAGTTCAGTTTTTGTGAATAAAACTTTTCCTGCAGATTCTGTTTTCATAGTATACATATAAGCTAGATTTTGGTCCATATCATTATTATAGGCAAAACTATTTGACTTTTTCCAAAAATCTCCAATTTCATAACCTAGATTCTGGATAAAACCTTGGGCTTGCATATCATCAGGAGACAAAGTTTTATCAAAATCATAACAAATAGCTACAACTGGTTTATCATCTTTAGTGAGACGATTAGATTTTATTTTTGACATAACGCTATTCTCCTTTTTATATAAACATATCCTGTAAGAGTTTCTTTTTGAGTGTTTCTAGTTGAGAAATTTTTTCTTGGTGAGCGGAAATAAGGTTATCGAGGTTAGAGAAGTAGGTGCCGATGGCTTGTTGTTCAGCAACTGTCTGTGGGATTGCAAAAATAGTAGATGAAACCGACTTCCAATCAGATCGTGGCATTTTTGTACCAGATGTATCATTAGCAACCTTTTGATAGCGATTTGATTGAATTAGATAATAAATGAAATTTGAATCATTTCCATTCGGATCAAATACCCAAAAATCTCCTAAAGCTACTCCCTCAAATTTCGGCAAAAGCCAGTTATTCAAATACGGACGTAATTTCCCATATAATGTGTATCCAGGTTTAAAGTGTATACCTTTACGATTATCAAATTTGCTACTAATATCTTTATTCAGTCGGCCTTGACCAGAAATAATATCCTCAAACTCGACCTTTGGCAATGAATCAGAATCAGAACTTTGAGTAACCCTTTTTACAAGTTTACTGAATTCTTTTTCTTCCCATCCACTTTCAAATCCATCTAAACGAATCTCAGGAACGGTCTGTCCAGCTTTGGGAAACATCTTGGAAAGCATGGTCGTCTTGAGAGAATGGTAGTTGGCAAGATTGTCCTTGTAGCTAGACAGAAGGTCGTCAAGAGTACGGAAGAGGGAACCGATGGAGGATTGTTCTTCAAATGAGGGGTAAAATAACTTAATCGCCTTCAAGTCAGAATTATGTAAATGAACAACTGATTTACCCTGTGCACGTTTAGATAATTCTCTTTGTTGTGAACCATTTGAAAGTGTCATTGCAATAAATAATGAGTTTCAACATTACTAATCACTGACTCATAATTCGTATAAAGACGACCATATAAAATGATAGGTGTTCCATGAGATTGCAAATCTTTCTTAGAATACCCCCTCCCTTTTGAAAATTCTGCAACCTCTGACAATTGTTTTTTTAACCAAGGTTCTGAGAAATCTATAAATCTTACTATAGGTATTTTTTCTTTTTTAATCGACATTTACCCTCCTTTTTTTGTTTAGAAATGTGATACTTATAGTTTTCAAACATCCTTAATTGTTATCATCATCTCTAACAACTTTAAATTTCATTTTAGTTTCTCCATATTTTTGTTTTATAATTTTCTCAGCCATTTTCTCAGGTGGAACAAGTCTAAATGCACTGTCCATAACATACTTTGTTATATATGTTTTGAGATTATCACATTTTTCAATTAATTTTGTTTCTTTACTAAAATTTTCAACTATATCAGTAAACTCATTAGGAGTTTTAGCCTTTATAAACCTATTATAATATTTTGAAACTTTTTCAACCTCTATTACAACCTCATGCTTCAAATCTGATAATTTTACATCATCTTGAATTACCAATGTCAGTAACAACTCATCCCTTAAATCAATAAATTCGTAGTATTTCGGAGTTACTACTGTATAACAAAGTTTTAAAAATATCTTCTGAAACTCATCTTCATTATCTGATTCTGTCAAAGGGAAACTCTCTTCTCCAAAAAAAGTTGCGGCTTTTTTCAATTGGTTTAATATTCTATAGGACCTCTCCGCCCTATCAATTGTATACTGTAAGAAAATACGTTCTCTTTCGTTCTCCTCTTGTTTTTCAAAAAATTCTCGTTGTAACTCATGTTCATTATTTAACTGTTTAAGTTGCTGTTTATTTTGTAGTCTTGCAACGTATATAGCAACTCCTGCACCTAGAAGAGCTCCAAACATTGAACTAACGAACTGAGAGTTGAAAAATGTGATTATAGTATCCATTTATTGTAATTTCTCCCATTTGTAGTAAAGAATAACGTAGAATCTGTTAGTATGAGTATTTTGTGACTAAAATTCTCTAGCAGAACTATTTCACATAAGTATTAACTTCTAATTATCAAATCAATTATTAAAAAGCATCAGTCAACTACTATAACTATTAAAATCTCACTCCAGAAGAACACGACTCATTCCACCAACATCTTCGCTTTTTACAAAGACTACTTTTCTCTGACCAGTTAATTCAACTAATCTATCTTTGCCTAGAATAATTGCTAAATTCTTAATTATTGAACGTTTTGTAGGATCATCATAGTATGTAAAAATGAATCTATAGTAAGAGGAGTCCTTAAGTAAATCAAAACACTTTCTAAAAATTTCCTTATCAAGCGGGTCAACAGAGTAACCAAAAACTACAATATTTAAGAGAGGACTTGATCCCCAAATATCTTTGCTTCTATCAATAAAAAATTTCTCGTACTTATTTCCAGTCTCTTTAACTACACGTTGATAGAATTTTTGATAAGGCATTAAATCACTATTGATTTCAGTTGATTTATCTTCAATGCCAAAAACCATCGTATTAATTTCATAGTCAGATCTTTCTAAATTAATTTCTCCATGAATAAAATGAGTCTTTTCAATAGGAATATTAAAAAGTCCATTCAGTGTATGAGTATAGTTGAAATTAATTACATAGGAGTTTTTTATGTCGGAAATAGCGTTTAAAGCTGTTTGCTGAAATTTATCAGGATTAATTTCAAATTCTTCCACATAAGTGAGATAAATTTCTAGAAGTTCCGTTAATAAGTATAAATGTTCAATAAATATATCATTGAACTGATTTAAAGCTTCATCTCTCTCTAAATTATTCCATCTTTGTTTGTCAAATAATTCTAAAAATATTTCTGCTATATAAGATTTAGCTACCGAATTACTTTCAGTCACTAGACGATGATCCTGTAACATTTGTATAAAAAGGGCGTAAGGTTTATTCAAATCATTATCATATAATAAGTTAGTATTTGACTTAAAATAATCTATTGCTTCAGCAAGTTGGGAAATCATTATTTCAAGATTTGACCAATTTTCTCCGAGTGTAGTTCTCTTTTCTCTAATATATCTAAGATATAAATTATCTTCATATTTCTCAGTACTAATTTTATGTTTGGTGAGAAAATTTTCATATTCTTTGTCAGGTATAGGAAATAGTTTCTCAGCAAACTCTAAAAAATCTTTGTAACTTGTTTTTCGACCCATGGCTAAATCAAAGCCGTTTCCTAAAATCAATATCGTATCTGCCATTTATTCTCCCTAGTTAATACTCTACCTCCCCACTCTCAATGGTTCAATCACCTCTTCAATGAGTTTGGTGTAGGCTTCTTTGATGTGTTTTTTGTAGCTGAGCGGGTTGAGGGCATCAGCTGTTTCTGCTTTGTAGTCTTTGTAGCGTTGGCTCTTGGTGAGCTGGCTTTCTCCAGATTGCTTCTTGGCACCCTTACGATAGTGTTGGACATAGTAACGAAGTTCATCGAGTCCGACATACCATTCTCTGGCAAAGCGTTTGAGATGGTCGTCGATGATGGCTTCAATCATGCTGTCCAAGACGCCAGTGATAGATTGTCCTTGGTAATCTTTAGGATTGGCTTGGACTTCTTTCCACAGGTTTCGGATGATTTCGGCTAATTTAGGATTAGTCCTCTCCAGACTCTGGATATAGTTATCAACCGTTTCGATATCTTTATCACTAAGGGCATGTGGACTATCTTCTTCCTGCTGAATCATACTTTGAATCAGGGTCAGGATGTAAGCATAGTTAATCTCATCGACTTGGACCGATTCCAGTTCGTAGTGGATATCAAAGAGATTATCATCACCATCGTCTTCAGCTCGGCTTTTGAGCTCAGCTAGAATATTCTGATAGATTCCTAGATAGGTTTCGAGCTTTTCATCTGATAGTCCTGTCTCTGCATAGATAGCCGCTTCATCGTATTCGCTATAGACACGGATAGATGCCAGATACTTGTCAAAGGTTTGGTAAGCCTTGGCAATGCGACGGAGTTGTGGGCTAGTGGCCTGCTCAATCGTAATGACATAGTTTTCCACATCTTCCACTTTTACTTGAAAGTCTATCCAGGCTTGGATAAAGTTAGCTTTTTCTTCTGCCCAGTCTGGGGCAGTAACGTCATTTTCACCACCGTTTGAGTAGAGCTTAAGGGCATTATCCACAGCCTCTTTAAAGGCCTCTGGTCTTTGGAAGGTGATGATATGGCCATAACGCTTTTTACTGTCAAAGATACGGTTGGTGCGACTAAAGGCTTGAATCAAATCCTGTGGACGCATAGGCTTACGGTCGATAAAGAGAGTGGATAGACATGTGGCATCAAAACCGGTCAAAAGACGGTCTACAACGATGACCAAATCCAAATGCTCTTTACGAGGAATGTATTTATCTAACTTTCTGGCTAAACGATTATTGATATCCGTGTTAAAGCCACGCAAATCAGCCATATTAAAATGGGTCCCATACTCCTGATTGTAGTCGTCCATGACCTGTTTCATGTGGTCTTGGTAACCGATAGACTCTTCTTCATTTTCCGACACAGAGTAAGTGACCGTCACCTTTGGAAAGTCGGGTAGTACTCGCTTAGCTCGCTCTGACACTTTGACACGTTCGTGTCCTGCCTTGATACTCTTGAGCAGATTGTAATAGGCCTGAGCTTGTGGAATGGACTTAACCGTTAAGATAGCCTCGTAGGTCTTGCCCACACCATTTGGAAATCCCAACTGTTGATAACTTTTGTTTAGGATAGCATCCAAAACTTCTAGCATGTGCTCTTTATCTTCATAGACAGAGTCAGGAAGGTCTTCTTCAGGAATCGGCGAAATAATGGTATTCCGGTAGTCCACCTTGAAGCCCAGAACAGCTCCGTCATGGATGGCTTCTTTGACCGTATACTCATGGAGGCGTTCGCCATATTGTTGGTGGGTGGTTTGTGCCAAATCACCTAATTGCTTGCGTTTATTTTCCTTGAAAATCGGTGTTCCTGTAAAGCCATACCAGAGCGAATTGTGGAAAAAGCCTTTGATGTCTTTTTGCGTCTGTGGTGTGACCGCACGGTGACATTCATCCACAACGAAAGCCACACGAAGGCCCTTGATTTTCTCCGAATCCTTTTGATATTTACCTTCTTGGAACTTACGCATCATGGTCGTGATTTTCTGGATAGTCGTCACAATCACACGCTTATCATTTCCTGCCAAACGCTTGACCAAATCATGGGTATTGTCCGTTTCGTCGATGTCAATGACATCATTAGCAGCGTAGGAAAGAAAGGACGACGTCGTCTGCTGGTCAAGGTCCCTACGGTCCACGACGAAAATCGTCTTCTGAATGGCTGGAATCTGCAAGAGGTTGCGAGCCACCTTGTAGGAGGTTAGGGTCTTACCAGAACCTGTGGTATGCCAGATATATCCTGATTCCTGACGACGAGAGGCATCTTGAACAGACTCGATGGCATGAATTTGATAGGGACGTAAGAGGATGAGGGCTTTTTTACTATCATCAATAACGGAGTACTGCATCACCATCTGATGGGCACGTGGAATAGACAGGACCTCATGGGCAAAGTCCATGAGACTGGTCATGGGTTTATTATCTTTATCCACCCAAGATGTCAAGAATTGTTTATTGAGCTTATCCTCTCGTGCAGCTGCGATATAACGTGTATCCACCTTATTAGTCACAACAAACATCTGAAGGGCAGAATAGATGCCACGTAACTTTCCTTCACGGTCATACTTTTTGATTTGATGAAAGGCATCCAAAAAGGCCACACGAGGACTTTTGAGCTCGATATGGATAAGAGGAAGTCCGTTAATCATCAGGGTTGTATCTAAACGACGGTCCTGATCTTGAGAATAGGCCTTGTCACGTTCGACTTGATTGACCACTTCGTAACTGGATTTTCCAGCAGCGATATTGTCACGCCAGATGACAGAAAGTCGGATAGTCCCAAGGCTAGCATCTTCACGCTGTACCTCGACTTTGGCAATACCATTTTCACCAGCCAACCACTTAGCAGCTTCATAATAGTTAATGAAGTTAAGCTGGTTCTTGATTTGGCGCTTCTCCTGCTCGGTCAAGGGATGGTCAGCGAGTAGGGCAACATTATTTTGCGCTAACTTCTCAAAAAAGTTGTCCCATAATTGATCTTCATTTTTTAAGTCTGGGCGATAGGTCCACTGGCTCTCACCAGAGGTTAATTGCTCGATTAATTGACGTTCTATCTCAAGTTCTAGAGTAACTGCTGGCATGACTTATCCTTTCAATAATGTCGTAATCCCTTACATTATAGCATTTTCACGGTTTCTTTCATAGTTTTGGGAAAATACAAACAAAAAACACAGCTTGGTGCCATGTTTTTATCATCTATTTACTCCTCCCTATAAATCGTAAACCCTGTGGCTTGTTGGTTAGCCATGATGGTCATGTCTGAAATTTGGACGCGTCGTGGTTGCTTGGTAACATAGAGAACTGCGTCCGCAATATCTTGGGCTTGGAGGGCTTCCAAACCTTGATAGACCTTGGCTGCCTTGTCCTTGTCACCGTGAAAGCGAACTTGAGAAAAGTCGGTCTCAACGATACCGGGCTGAATGGTTGTCACCTTGATATCTGTGGCAATGGTATCAATACGCAAACCATCGCTGAAAGTTTTCACTGCGGCTTTTGTAGCTGAATACACAGCTGCACCTGCATAAGCATAGATGCCTGCTGTAGAGCCCATATTGATGATATGGCCCTCATTGGCAGCTACCATGCTTGGCAAAATCTGACGTGTCACCATCATCAAGCCCTTGACATTGGTGTCGAGCATGGTCAGCAGATCCCACTCTTCATAATCTTGATAGGCTGTTAGGCCTAGTGCCAGGCCTGCATTATTGACCAAGACATGGACTTGCCCCACACTTTTGAGAATGGCTTGGCAAACATCCTTGACCATGTCCATATCGGTAACATCCAGTGCAAAAGTCCAAACTTTTTGGTCTGGATAGGTTGCTTGGAGCTCTTCTTTCAAGGCTTGAAGACGCTCCACACGGCGACCTGTTAGGATGAGATTTTCTCCCTCTTTAGCAAAGGCACGCGCCGTTGCTTCGCCAATTCCTGATGTTGCTCCTGTAATAAGTACGTTTTTAGGCATGATATCCTCCACTCCTATAGTCCAGCTGCCCCTAATCGTTATTTGTCAATTCACCCAACTTCTTGATAAAATCAGGAAGTTCTAGCTTGGGCAGGCTAGATTTCTTGTCCCCTGACTTCCAAAATATCGAGAGTAATTGGTTGAAACCATCTTGAAGAACCTTTTTTTGTTGGTCAGTAAGGTTGCCAAATTCTTGCAACAACTGACCTATCTTAGGGAGAGTTTTGATACTAATATCGTCTAGACTCTCAATTCCAGAATCAAGAATGGTATCAAAGAACAAATCACAGACCTGCTTGAGTTCTTGATTAGGCAAGGTCTCAATCCATTCTTGGAAGGTCTCTTTTAAGCGTTGACTCAGGTCTGTCGGCTGGTCCACATAAACAAAATCATTTGTTTCCAAGTCAATCTGCCAAAGCAAAACATTGTGTTGAGCGATGCCTATGCCATCTGCTGCTACGAGCTTTGCGACCTTGTCCCAGTAGAGCATGACTCCCACAACAGATTCTTGAGGTCTGATAACCGTCATCTTAGTTTTCAACTCTTGGTAAGAAGGCTTCTCTAAGAGGGGCTTCATCAAGCCCGGAGAATCCAGAAGCAAGAGCTCTGCTATTTGCTCACGTAAGACAGTCGAACTCTGAACAGCCGAATAAAGGGCAAGATTACCACCCTTGGAATGTCCAGAAACAGTGATATGGCCACTGAGGTTTGGCAAGTGCTCAGACAGAAAGGCCATAGCTGAGCGATGGGCAGGAATTTCCCGACTGTAGGTCAGCTGAAAATCCTCCTTCCAGCCAATAACGCTATCATCAGTCCCACGAAAGACAAGCTGATGATAGTCTAATTCAGGTAAACTGAAAATCATGGCTGCAAATTGCTTTTCGACTTCCTTGTCCAAGACACTACAGTAGTTACTTAGATTAAGTCCAGCGAAACGCCGCGACCTGACCATGGTTTCAGCCAAATCTACCCGTTCCTTAGTCACCATGAAGGTATACTCAGGATTTAGCACTTTACCCTCGGCATAGTCATGTAAATTAATGGTTTTCTGTAAATCACTTGCTGTGAGCCATTTTTCATAAGTCAGGTAGCCAATCTCATTGATGCAAACCTTATCCAAGATATTAAGAGGCTCTTGGTCGAAAGGCAAATCCTTAACCTTATCAAGATAATCGATTAAATTGGACATCATTACTCCTTAAAGTCTTTCTTACCTTGATTTTACTAGAATTTTCAATAAATTGTTAGTGAAAAATGTGATATGATAAGAGAGATTATTTATTAGGAAAAGGAAGCTTATGACTATTTCACGATTTTACCGTATCTTACTAGCTCTCTGTGGTTTGGTAGGAGTCTCTATCCAAATCCATGATGATGGTTGGGGCATGCTACTCTATTACACCGTTTTGTCCAATATTCTGGTCTTCTCTAGTTTGATTTTCTTTATCATCTATGACTTCAAAAAAGGGGACGCGACGACTAACACCAAACTCTTGCGTTACAAGGGTGGCGTAACCATGGCCATCCTCATCACTGGAGTCATCTATCATATCCTCTTGGCACCTATTACAGAACCTGAGAAATTCTGGACCCTCCGCAACTTCTTGGTCCACTATATTGTGCCTTGGGGATTGGTGCTTGATACCCTCATTTTCGATGCTAAGAAAGCCTACCGTCTCCGTGAACCAATTTACTGGTCAGTGGTCCCTCTGTCTTACTTTGCCTTTGCCCTTCTAAATGGCTTGGTGTTACAACTCCCAATTCCAGGTGCTAAAGATAGCCCCTTCGCCTACTTCTTTATCAACGTTAATAAATTTGGTTGGAACAAGGTCTTGGTAAATGTCCTAGTCATCAGTGCTGGGTATATCGCTGTTGGCTATCTCTTATATCTCTTGAAAAAATTTATCGGTCGTAAACCGGCATAAAACACAAACTGAGCTCCCAAATGGAACTCAGTTTTTTTATTGCAACAAACCCAATTTATCAAAAGCCTTATAGAGGCCATCAGCTTCAACATCGTCTGTTACAAGGTCTGCCATAGCCAAGATTTCTGGACCACCATTTCCCATGGCAACGCCAATCTCACAGTATTCCAACATAGGGATATCAATCTTGGCATCACCAAAAGCAATGGTCTCCGAACGCTCAGCCCCCAAATGTTCCAAAAGAACATCAATGGCATGGGCCTTGTTAATATCCTTAACACCCAAATCACCAAACAAGGCTGTTTCACCTCGACCTCCCCAAGTATGGGCTTCAAGCTGTGGAAAAGCTTCTTTTGAATCCAAGTGATCCTGATAGGACTCCAAAACGAAACTGACCTTATTTAGGTCGTCACGGTAGAGTTCCCCACCATACTGGAGGCCATGAATGAAATCTTCTGGTTCCTTACCCTCAACAGACTCTGCAGATTGCCCCTTTTGAATAGCGTAAGTCTTAAGTGTCTCACGCGCCCGCTCCCGAAAATCCGAACTGGCAAAGAGACCGTTATTGCTCTCCAGATAAAAGGCAAGATGGCGCTCTGTCAGCCAATCTACAATCTTTGCTGCATCTTACTTGGATATCAACTGATGCATGAGAACTTGGCCATGATGCTCCACATAAGAGCCATTGCCACCAATCATCCCATCCAAGCCAATGTCCCATAATTCTGGTTGCATTTCTGCCTTGCTACGACCAGTACAAACATAGACCAGATTGCCCTTTTCACGGGCCTGACGAATAGCTTTTACTGCTGATTCTGGGATGCGATTATGATAATCCACTAATGTCCCATCAACATCTAAAAAAATAAGTTTTGACATATTTTCACCTCGAGTCTTCTTTTACTTTATTATACCCTGATACTGCTCCAAGAGATAATACTTTCCTCGGACAAACTGATACTATCCTATGATAGTATTCTTCTCAATCCAAAGCATTGCCATTTCTCCTGAAAGAAGCTATGATGAAGGTATGAATGATTTAAAAACTCTACTGAATCACCTGCCCTATAAATTAGCAGCCTATGATGCCCAAGGAAACTTTCTCTACGACAACGGTGGCGCTGACGGTAGTTTCTTCCCCCGTGAGCCTGAAAATCTGCCTGATTGGATCATGTCTGAAGTTCTAGCGTCTCCTACCAAAGAAAGAAGTTATCAGATTCCAACAGACAGTTTTGATCAAGTCCTCATCCAGACCTACCAAGCTGCTATCGACAACGAAGGAAAGGTCCTAGGATTTTGGGAGACCATTTATGATTTGAAGCAACCTCTCAAGACCTATCTGGATAACTCTGCTCAAGCTCTTGTCGCCTGGTCTGATGCCACTAGTGGCGCTAGTTTCAAGGAAGAAACTGACTTTTAAGCTAAATTTCTTGCTTTAATAAATGAAAAATTCACTTAATTCAAGACTAGCTCAAAACACCCTTATTCATAAAATGTGCCTAAGTCAGCACTACAAAGGCTTTTTGGAAATCAGTCACTTTAATATCTCTCACAGAATTTATAAACACTCTATTTTGCATTTTTGCGCTATTTAAGGTAGAATGGGAGTAATGAGAAAAAGAATAAAACCGATCGTTGTTTACGTGGTTCTAGCTCTTTTAGGATTAGCATTAGTTATTGCAAATATTCACAATACGTCCAAACAACAGGCGCATCTTCAAAACGTGAAATCTGCTATTCCTTATGCTACTACACCAAAAACAACAACCAGTAGAACATCTAGCAGTTCCGACGAGGAGCTGATACTCAATCCCATTATCGACCTTTCAGGGTGGCAACTACCTCAGGATATCGATTACGATGTCTTGTCAAATCATATTTCTGGTGCTATCGTCCGCGTCTTCGGTGGATCACTGATTAGTAAGGATAGCAATGCCGCTAGTTCGAATGGGGTCGACAAATCTTTTAAAACACATATTAAAGAACTCAAAAAACGTGACGTTCCAGTTGCCGTCTATTCCTACGCTCAAGGTACTTCTGTAAAGGAGATGAAGGAAGAAGCTCGTATTTTCTACAAAAATGCTTCTCCGTATAAACCTACCTATTATTGGATTGACGTTGAAGAGGAAACCATGTCTAACATGGAGCAAGGTGTCCAAGCCTTTCTCGCTGAGCTCAAACGACTTGGAGCTGAAAATGTTGGTCTCTATATTGGTGCTTATTTCATGCTTGAGCAAGAAGTTTCAACTAAAAACTTCGACGCTGTTTGGATTCCAGCCTACGGTACCGATTCTGGTTATTACGAGGCTTTACCAAACACTGAAATCGACTATGACCTTCACCAGTATACGTCACAAGGAAACCTCCCTGGTTTCAACAATATCCTAGATCTTAATCAAATCAATCCTGAGAAAAACAAACGTAAAACCTTTGAAAAACTCTTTGGTAAGATTAAGCAAAAACCAACTAAAAATAAGAAGACTACTTCGACAAGTTCATCTAGTAGTCAGTAAAAACCAGTGTCTAAGGCACTGGTTTTCTTCTTGTCAAATTGGTTTAGGCGTGTTCGGACGAATGTGTTATAATGGATGGTAGAAATGTATAACTTTAAAAGGAGATATGACAATGGCTAAGAAAGGCAAAGTCAAGAAGACCTTGGTTGACCAAATTCTTGATAAAGCTAAAATTGACCATGATAGCTTATCCTTCAATGGTTTAGAAGGAGAGCTTCCAGAAGATGTGGCACGTGAGAGCATTTATAAAACCCTTGCCCTTAAGGGGGATAAGACAGGACCAGTCATTGGCATCGTCCCTATCACCGAGCACCTGTCTGAAAAGAAATTAGCTAAAATCTCAGGGAACAAGAAGGTTCAAATGATTCCACAAAAGGATCTCCAAAAAACGACTGGCTATGTTCACGGAGCCAACAACCCAGTGGGAATTCGCCAAAAACACAATTTCCCTATTTACATCGATCAGTCTGCCCAAGAAACTGGCTTCCTTATTGTCTCAGCGGGAGAAATTGGGCGCTCTATCCGTATCAATAGTCAAGAACTTGCTGATTTTGTTAATGCTGAATTTGCTGATATTAAGGAGTAATCATGAAACTGTATTTTGTACGTCACGGTAAAACTGAGTGGAACTTGGAAGGCCGACTTCAAGGCGCCAAGGGAGACTCGCCTTTGCTTAAAGAATCTGTTGAACAAGTACGTGAGCTAGGTCACTATCTTAGTGACACTCATTTTGACTTGGTCTTCTCAAGTGACCTACCACGTGCTAAAAAAACTACAGAGCTCATCATGGAGTCTCAAAAACCTAAAGCTAAGGTTACCTACACTAAAGCTTTGCGTGAATGGCAGCTTGGCAAACTGGAAGGACAAAAAATTTCACTCGTTCAGGCCATCTATCCAAAAGAAATGGATGCCTTCCGTCATAACCTAGCCAACTTCCGTGCTAATGACTTCCAAGCTGAATCTGTTTACCAGACAACCAAACGTGTGGCCGAATTTGTCAAAACACTTAAAGATAGTGATGCTAAAAATGTCCTCATTGTCGGTCACGGAGCTAACCTAACAGCTTCTATCCGTACCCTCCTTGGTTTTGAACCGGGTCTTCTTCGTAAGGCAGGAGGTCTTGACAATGCTTCTGTCACTATTCTCGAAACCAATGATTTCGAGCACTTCACTCTCAAATGTTGGAATGATACATCTTATATGGATGAACAAAACAAGATCAGCTAAATCATCGACTGACTTCATAAGACAAGCGATCCTGAACAAGGGTCGCTTTTTTGCACTCAAAAAGCCCTTAAAGCCTACTACTTCAAGAGCTTCACTTCCATTATTTCCAACTCGGTTCCTCTGGCAAACGGTCTAATTCAACACCAAATCCTCGAGCCAAATCATCTAATTCCTTTTCGAAAACGTCTAGTTCCTGTAAGACAAGATCATACTGTCCTTCAGACAATAAACGCTTAAAACGAAGACCACGACTCAAAACAAATTCCATATCTATTTTGACAGTTCTATGAACATGTTCCCAATAGTTGTTAGCAAACTCTCGTTGCTTTTCTTCAGTATTAAGGTGGTCTGATAATGCATTATAGGAATCCCAGGCAAGACACTTCATCTGTTCTGCATCTCTAACACCTTCAAAGAGATCGTCACGTTTGGCTTCGAGTGATTCGACCTCTTTTCTCAAAGCCTCACGTTCAGCACTTAGTGCTTCAATATCATGTTTTAAGTTGTTGATTTCTACCATTTTCAAACTCCTTATCTCACGTTCTAGACAATAAAACGGCCTAACGAGGCCGTTTTATTTATCTGCCATATTTCATACGAAGAATCTTTTCCTGGTTAGCATCCAAACGAAGGAGAATAACCACCTTATCAATACTCATATTGCTCTCAAGAAGACGTTCAGCTGCCATCATAAGACCATTGTTAATACCCAGTTGAAGCACTGGATTTTCTTTATCGTTAATATCAAAGATATATTTATTATTTGGAAGATCGAAAAGGACTTTCACAGCTCCAAAGAGTTGCTCAAAACTATCGATTTCCAAGTCAAAGACTGGTTTCGTACCTGGTTTAAGGCTACGTCCACGGTGGTTAAACCACATAGAATGCCAGCCACCATTGAAGGCACCCATGACATCATTGTCATAAGAATCTCCAACATAGAGCGTCGTCGATGGATTCATGTCAAATTGCTCAGCTGCGAGGTTGAAGATTTCCTTCTCAGGCTTTTGGAAACCTGTCGCCTGACTGACGATGACACGCTTAGGATCAACGTAATCATAAAGTCCCAACTTCTTAACCTTTTTAAGTTGGTGCTCTGTTGGTCCATTGGTAATAATCCCCATAGGCACATTTTTTTCCTTGAGGAAATCAAGGGTCATGCGCATTTCATCAAGCATGGTGATGTTTTCCAACTCATGCTCGTAAACCTCTTGGAAATGGTTACCCGTTTCTTCATCAATTTCACGGTAGCCAAACTCCAAAAGGGTCTCTTTACAGCGCCAAAAACGGAAATACTCGGTTGTCCACTCACCTGCCATTACACGTGGAAAACCAACATCAGAATAGTGGCGGAAACGAATGTAGGCTTGATTCATGTGACTCATATCAAAGTCAGGGAAACATTTTTCCATGGCAATACGATAAGGTGCCTGTTGGTCATAAATAGTATCGTCAACGTCAAAAACAATAGAAGTAATCATCTGTCCGTTCTTTCTTATATCATTCTCTTGTCAGAGACTTAGGTAAATTAAGGGGTCTAACAACTAAACTGAAACATCAGACACTCCTAGTGAAATACTAAGTCTTGCAAAAGTAAGCTTTAAGTCAACTGTCTTGTGGCAATCTTACTCGTCTGTTTTTTATCTGAATGCAATTGCCCAAACAGTCTTATTATACCGTTTTTGCCCTCTTATTTCAATTTTCGACCCCACTTAAGAAAAGATTATTCGTGTTTTGAAGATAGAAAAAGGTTTGGAACATTTTGTCCCAAACCTAATGCATCTTGTCATATTCAGACACTTATTTAATTTCTTTGAAGGTCATTTTTTGTTTGACTTCACCCTGACCACCCTTGGCAATCTGGTAATAGAAATCTTTTGATGTGAAGTGGTCACCATAAGCAAAGACCTTGTTGTACTGCCATTGTGACAATTGATCATCCTCTTTTTTACCAAGAGTCAATGTTGTTTTTGTCACACTGTATTCCCACTTAGCTGTTTGGTCATTATAGGCCTTGTCAAAATCAGTCTGACTCTTAGCAGCATTAACCACTGTCGTACGATCTTGACTCACAAGTGCCTTGTTCCCACCTTCTTGGAAGGCTACATACATGACACGATTATTGACCTCACCGTTTAGAGTACTTGAGTATTGGTAAACCTTACCAGGTACAACACTATCCAAATGGTGTGTTCCCCAGTAATAGAAAGCACCAAATCCAGCTCCCGTAACCAAGAGACAAGCAAGAACAACACTAATAATGATATTTCTCTTTGACATGTCTTGCCCCTCTCTATTCGTCACCAGTTAGGTCAGAGAAAGTTGCCTCTGAGTCTGTTTCAGTGTGGCTTGAAGAACTTGATGATGAACGTTCAACACTTGATGAACTTGAACTCATGCGTGTTTCTGTTTGAGAATCATCACTTGATGAAGC
>OGCU01000293.1_pt1 | contig 27716 bp, 26 predicted proteins | sample 1570251 | NCBI WGS metagenome assembly OGCU01 (sample SAMEA2582182, study PRJEB24529) | metagenome | biome: Human gut stool | place: China | collected 2011
TATGAACCTCCAAGTTGTTAGTGGAGATAAAGTAAAAGAGGTTTTTGAAAATATGTTAAATCATTTTAATTTAGAAGCTAAGAGTGTAAAGATAGGAGTAGGAGCAGCAGGAGCAGGAAGATTAGAGGATGTGGAAAAGTTAAAATCTATATTAAAAGATATTGGATTTAAAAAGTACTCTGTAAGTAGTGATGCTCATATTGGACTTTTAGCTATTCATGGGAAAAGTGATGGAATGATGATAATAAGTGGAACTGGAAGTATAGGTTTTGCAGTGAAAGACTCCATTTTATATAGAAAAGGTGGATGGGGTCATGTATTGGGAGACGAGGGAAGTGGTTACTTTATAGGGTTGTCTCTTGGAAAAAAGTTGTTTCAATCTTTTGATAGAGATGAAAATTTTCCAGAAAAATTATTACAAGAGATTTTAAAATTAACAAATACAAAAGATAGTGGAGAGTTTTTAAAGTGGATCTATAAAAAAGATAAAGGTGAGATAGCAAAACTTTCATCTATAGTTTTAAAAAATATTGACTACAGAATATGTCAGGAGATTATAGAGAAAGCTGTTGAAGATTTAAAAGATTTAGTACTTCATCTAAAAAAGGTTACAAATTTAAATTCTGTTGGTTTTGTAGGGGGAATTATAGAAAATGAAACTATAGTTAGAAAAAAACTACTTTTTGAATTAAAAAAATTGAATATAGAGTTTGTAAAAAGAAAATATACAAATGAATATGGGGCAACTTTACTTTTAGAAGACTAAATACTAGGAGGATAAAATGGAAAAAAGATTGAAAATAGCTACAATTGGAGGGGGATCATCATATACTCCTGAGATTATAGAGGGATTTATAAAAAGAGCACATGAACTTCCTATTAAAGAGATAGCTCTTGTGGATATAGAGGATGGAAAAGAGAAGTTAGAAATAGTAGGAAACCTAGCTAAAAGGATGGTAGCAGCAGCGGGATTAGATTGGAGAATAACGCTAACTTTAGATAGAAGAGAGGCTTTAAAAGGAGCAGATTTTGTAACAACTCAATTTCGTGTTGGACTTTTAGATGCTAGAATAAAAGATGAAAGAATTCCACTATCACTTGGAATGATGGGACAAGAAACAAATGGTGTTGGAGGAATGGCAAAGGCTTTAAGAACAATACCTGTGATTTTAGATATATGTAAAGATATAGAGGAACTGTGCCCAGAGGCTTGGCTTATAAACTTTACAAATCCAAGTGGAATGGTAACAGAAGCTGTTTTAAATAATACAAAGGTAAAATGTATAGGACTTTGTAATGTTCCAGTTGGAATGATGAAAGCTATAGAGGAGATTTTAGGTAGTGATGATTTTATATTCCATGCTGTTGGATTAAACCACTATGTATGGGGAAAACATATATATTATAAAGGTAGAGATGTTGTAAAAGAGATTTTACCTAAACTACTACTTTCAGAGAAATTTAATCCTAAAAATATAGATGCAACTCCATGGATACCTGAGCAGATAGAGGAGATTGGAATGATGCCATGTCCATATCATAAGTATTACTATATGAGAGGGGATATGTTAAAAAAGCAGTTAAAGGACTATGATGGACATAAAACTAGAGCAGAATTTGTAAAAGGTGTAGAGGACAAACTTTTTGAGCTTTATAAAAATGAAGACTTAAAAGAAAAACCAAAAGAGTTGGAAAATAGAGGTGGAGCTTATTACTCAGAAGCAGCATGTGAACTTATATCATCAATATATAATAATAAAAAAAGTTTAATGGTTGTAAATGTTTTAAATAATGGTATAATAAAATCTATATCAGATGATAGTGTTATTGAAACAACAGCATATATAACAAGCTCAGGAGCTATGCCACTATGTGGTTCACAGTTACCACTATCTGCTCAAGGAGAGGTAGTACTACTTAAAACTTTTGAAAAACTAGTTATAGATGCTGCTATAAATTGTGATTACGGTAAAGCACTTCAAGCTCTGTCTATAAATCCATTAGTAAATAGTGGAACTTTAGCAAAGCAGGCTTTAGATATGGTGATAGAGCAGAATAAAAAATATTTAAAAGGTTGGTAATATGTTTTTTTTAAAAGTTGAAGGAATAGAGGATGAATTAACTAAGAGTGAAAAAAAATTAGTACAGTATATAAAAGAAAATTTAGTACTAGTAAAAAAATATAATGTTATGGATTTAGCAGAAAAATCAGAGGTAAGTGCACCATCTATAATTAGATTAGCTAAAAAGCTTGGATATAGTGGTTTTTTAGATATGAAAATAGATCTTAATAAAAGTAAAGATTATTTGGCTGAAGATAACTCTTTTTTAGAAAAACTTTTAGAGCTATGTAAGGAGAAGATTTTTTCTTTACCTCCAACAGTGACCTTGGAAAACATTTTGGTAATTGCAAAATATATAAAAAATAGTGATAAAATTTTATTAATATGTGAAAACGATTTTTTAAATTTAAAAATTTTTATATACTCCAAACTTTTAGTAAAGGGCAAAAGTGTATTATGCAGTTTAGATTACGAAAAGAATTCTAAAATATTGGAGAATTTTAAAAAAGATGATGTAATACTAATACTAGGGGATACACTCTCTAAAAACAATAAAAATCTATTGGAAAACTATAGAGAAAGTGGAGTGAATACGGTTTTTATAGGAGAGAGTTTAAAAAGTGAAGATCGAAATTTATTAGACATAGATTTAGATATAAATTTACCGATAGTAGAGGATTTTTTTGTTTATTCATTATTGATTGATGGAATTTTAAAGTTTATATAAAAAACTGCAAGGGTCTAATTAAATATTTGTGTAAACCTTCAAGTTGGGGTAATATTAAATTATCTAACTTGGAGGTTTTTTTATGAGAAGAAATATGACTGAAGAAGAAAAGCAAAAAAGAATTAAAGTAAGAGAATTTTTGAAGCAAAACCCTATCTCTAGTCCTGACGATCTTAATACTTTTTTTAAAGATATGATGAAAGTTATGATTGAAGAGTTTTATCAAGGGGAGCTAGAGGAGGAGTTAGGATATACTAAATATGACTATCGGAATAAAGAATCTAACAACTCAAGAAATGGATATAGCTCAAAGAAACTTAAAAGTAGCGCTGGTGAAATTGAAGTTAATGTTCCCCGTGATAGAAATGGCGAATACGAACCTCAAGTTGTCAAAAAACATCAAAATACAATAGGACAAGATTTAGAAGCTAAAATAATTTCTATGTATGCTAAAGGAATGACAACTAGTGACATTGAATCTCACATTGAAGAGATTTATGGATATCAAGTTTCGGATAGCTCTATTACTAGAATTACAGATAAGATCCTACCTCTTGTTAAAGAATGGCAAACTCGCCCTTTAGAGGCAGTTTATCCTATTGTTTTTATGGATGCTATCCACTATCACGTAAGAAGTGAAGGACAAATTGTAAAAAAAGCTGTCTATATAGCTATTGGAATTAGTTCTTCAGGCGAAAAAGACGTCATTGGAATGTGGGTTGGAGAAAATGAATCTGCAAAATTTTGGCTTAGTAAGTTGAATGAACTTAAATCTAGAGGCGTAGAAGATATATTAATTGCTTGTGTTGATGGACTTACAGGATTTTCTAATGCCATAGAAGCTGTCTATCCTCAAACTCAAATCCAACAGTGTATAATTCATCAAATAAGAAGCTCTACTCAATTTGTGTCGTATAAAGATATAAAAGCATTAATCGCTGATCTAAAGCTAGTATATAAGGCAGCTACAGAAGAAAATGCGCTACTAAATTTAGAATTATTTGATGAAAAATGGGGTAAAAAATATCCTAAAATTGCAATATCTTGGAAAAATAACTGGCCTAGATTATCAACATATTTTAAATATCCTCAAGAAATAAGAACTTTAATTTATACAACAAATACAATTGAAGGGTACAATAGACAGTTAAGAAAAGTCACAAAAAACAAATCGGTTTTCCCTACAGATGATAGTTTGTTAAAGATGCTGTATCTAGCAACGCAAGACATTACAAAAAAATGGACAAGCCGTCAAAGAGATTGGGGACAAATGATTTCACAATTCCAAATATATTTTGAAGGAAGAATTTAAAATTAAGCGTATAAATTTATAAAATTAATAAAGTGGGAAAATTCATCCACTTTATTAAAATTACACTAAAATATTTAAAAATTGATATTTAAAAAGGGATGACTTAAAAATAAATCATCCCTAAAAAATATAAAATATTACTCTTAATTTTTAGAGTTTACACAAAATTTGAAGAAGACTCAACTGCAAGTCAAACTTGCAGTTTTTTTAAAATATAACTTTATCTCTACCAGTTTTCTTAGCAGTATACAGGTTTTTATCAGCTTTAGAAACAGCACTATAAAATGAATTTTTATCTTCAATATCAGTATAAATAATACCAAATGAAGCAGTTATTTTATAGTTATCAACAATATTTAAATCTCTAATTAAATTTTGAAGAGTATTAACTTTGTTTAAAAGCTTATCTTTATCAGTATCTTTAAAAATAATTAAAAACTCCTCTCCACCCCATCTAAAAGCATCAGCACTTCCAACTGAAACTAGTTTTATACAGTTACTAACTGCTCTAAGAACATGGTCACCTTTATCGTGCCCAAAAGTATCATTTATATTTTTAAAATGATCAATATCAAGTAAAACAACCCCGCAATTATTAATAGGAAAAACCATCTCCTCTTGTAAAAAGTATCTATTATAAAGGGATGTTAATGGCTCTCTTAAAAGCAGTTCACTTTTAATTTTATTTATCATTTTTAAAGAGTGTAACTCTTTTTTTAGTTTCTCTTTTTTATTTATATAAAAAACTAAGAAGAAAATAAAACCTATTAAAAAAACCTCTTTTGCTTTAATAATTTGAAAGATAGTCTCTTTTTCAACTAAAATTTTATAGTTTGTTTTTTCTAGTGGAAAAATATAAAAATTATGAATATTTTTTATTTTAGGAGTTTGATTTTTGTTAGTTGAGTAGACAACCTTATAATCTCCATCAATTATACAAGTATTTAGTCCTAAATTTCTTTTTAATCTATCTGTATTTTTAGCAAAGAAGTTAGGGTCAAAGTCAAAATACCAAAGAGCACGAAGTTTTTGAGAGTTATTAAAATAATCATATTCTGGAAATATTATCGTAAACATCTCTTTCTCATGGGCTCTATCAGTATAGAAATTGTAGAGAGCAAATTCAGTATTATTCCTAGAGATACTTCTCTTATTTTGGAAAACATCAAAACTTAGAGCTCCCTTTTGTAAAACTTTAACCCAAGTTTGACTAAAATCATCAGTATAAATAACTTTTCTATCATTTTTTAAAGAACGTATATTATTATAAACAATGAACAAAAGAGAGTTATCGAACTTAGAGTTCAGATTTTCTTTGGCCTCTTTTAAATTATAAAAGTTAAATTGATTAGGATGCGAGGTAATATTTTTAAAATAGACTCCACTTCCATCTATATCAAAGTATGTTATATTTTCCGCAACCGTATAATTTACAAAAGGTAAACTTTTTTTAGTGGCATTTAAAAAATCAATTTCATTTTTTAATATCTGTATATCCTTATTAAAACGAATATTAAAGTTATCAACAGATGAGTTTATATCATTAAAAAGATTATTTTTATTGATAAAAGTAGAGATAAAAAATAGACCAATTAATAAAAGATAGATTAATTTATAAATCATATTTTTTAACCTCCATAGTAAATTCATCTTTTGAAATAGGTTTACTAAAATAGTAACCTTGAACATAATCAACTTTTAAAAATTTTAAAAACTCAAGTTGTTTCTTTGTTTCGACACCTTCAGAAACAATTTTGAAGTTCAAATCCTTTATTAGGGAAGTTAAATTTTTATAAACAATTTCCCCTTTTGATTTATTAACTTCAAGAGAATCTAAAAGAGATTTATCAAACTTAACAATATCTATTGGTAAAAGTGGTAAAAGTCCAGCAGTAGAGTGTCCAGCAGTGAAATCATCTAGTGATATTTGAATACCTAAATTTTTAAGTGCTTTTAATTTAGTTATCAGATCTTTCATATCTAAAACAAAGATAGATTCAGTTATTTCAATCTCAATGTATTTACCTGAAACTTTAAAATAGCTAAGTAATCCAGAGATTACAGTTATTAAGTCATCTCTTTTAAAAGTTTTCATAGAGATATTAAAAGAGATTTTAAAATTATTTAAAGACACACCACTATCAATAAGTTCCTTAACAAAAACAATGGACTCTTTAGCAATTTTATAATCAACTTTATGTATAAAATTATATTTTTCAGCTATTGGTATAAACTCGAATGGTCCTATTGGTCCAAGTTCTAATGAATTATATCTAGCAAGAGCTTCAGCTCCAATAATTTCATTAGTTTTGAGACAGTATTTAGGTTGAAACATAGGATAGATACCACTAATATCTTCCTTTAATAGTGAAAGAATAGAGGACTCTCTATCCATTTTTTTAATAAACTTTTCATCTGCAATTTTATAAAATTGACTTTTCTCTTTTTTAGTTTCAAGCATAGCCAAATCAGAGTATTTGAAACTAGTTGCTAATGAAATATTAGGTGTTTTATGACTTACTCCTAAGTTAAAAGTAATATTATATTTTAATAGAGTTGGACAAGATTCTTTATATTTTTTTAATTTTTCAATAATTTTATCAAAATCTTCGAAAGAGAAACCATAAAATTCATCTCCAGAGATTCTAAAAATATATGAGTTTATAAAACTATTTTTTAAAAAATTAGCAAACTCTTTTAAAATAACATCTCCAAACTCATGACCTAAAGAGTCATTGATATTTTTAAAGTTGTTTAAATCTATAACAAAAGTAGATCCTGTTAATGAGTTTTGTTCACTACAAAATTTGTCAAAAATAAATCTATTTGGTAAATCTGTTAATGAATCTTTTAATAAACTTTTCTTATTTAAACGCTCTTTATACAGATAAGTTAATGAGGTTAAAATTATAAAAACAAAGAATATAGAAAAAAGAATAAGTATCTGTTTAATCTCTTTATCTCTTGAATATATAGTTTTATTTTCAATATCACGTTCTAACTCAGAAACACTAGTTAAATTTTTTAAATCAATAGAGTGTTTAAAAGCTTTATTTATAATATTCCTCAAAGTTATATTATCCTTATTAAACATAAGATTAACAGGGATATTTTCAAAGGGAATAATGTGATACTTATTAGAATCAAAATCCTCTTTATTAGTTACAAGAAGGTTTCCAACCTCTCCTTTATTTAAAGCTTTAATCATAGAGTTTAAATCATCAAAAACAACAATATTACTGTCAACATCATATCTTCTAGCAAGGTGCTCCTCTACATTATCCCTTAAAACTCCAATAGTTCTGCTAGATGACGGTCCAGTATCCAAAGTAATAATATAAGTTCCAATTTCATAGATTTTTTCAGAGAATATAAACTCTTTACTACGTTGTTCTGTTTTAGAGAGAATCATTGTATCAAATTCATTATTTTTAAGATTATCAGGTGTTTTATAAGTATCATCTGTGATATCAATAAAATTTATATTAAGATTATTTTTTAAAATTTTAAAAAGATTAGGAGCAAGTCCTTTATATATGCCATCAACTTCAGATTTATATGACACAAGAGAGTTAGTTCTATTTTCATAAGCAACTCTAATAGGAGGTAAATTTTTTAAATATTCCTTCTCTTTTGTAGTTAAAGATGTATAAAAATTATTATAAGATATAGAGCGACTTAAAGCACTAAATTCATTTAAAAAAATCTCTCTATACTTTAATTTTAAAGCATCATTAATAAATGGAAGCAAGGTTGAAAATTTATGAGATAAACCAAAAGTTACTCCAGAAGAGTGTCCAATTTTTATTCCATAATTAGGTTTATATAAAACTGGATTGGTTGTTAAAATAAGTTTATCATCATAGTTTGCGAGATTTTCCACTGGTATTGGATAAGCAAATAAACCATTATTATCCAAAATAGCCTTAAAAATATTTGTGTATGACATTAAATAAGGGGTATAAATAATCTTATTATTTAAATCTTCTAAAGAATTTACAGGGATATTTTGTGATATAACAAAAAGTTCCTCAGAGAAGATACTATCACTAAAATCAAGAATTTTATCATAATAATGGTTTTTAGGTATTAATGCTACACCATCAATAGTTCCATTTTTAAGATCACTTTCTAAATCTTTATATGATACTGTTTTAAAAACTACGTCTAGTTGCATATAATTTTTTAAGAAATTCATAGCAGTACCATTTAAAGATTGAACATCAGGATAGCTTAAATTATAAAAAGGTTCATCAATTAAGCCAATGATAATTTTCTGTTTCTGTAGTTTCTGGAACTCCTCTTTTTCTTTAAGGTTTTCTGGTGTGTAAACTTCACTAAAAGCAAAGTTAAAAAGCACAAAAAAAACAAGGGCAAACAATCGGTAAATCATTTAACATCTCCTTCATTTATATCTTGATATATAATCATGTTTTTTCCAGAGCCTTTAGCTTTATAAAGTCTTTTATCACACTCAGCATATGTGTTTTTCGTAGCCTTGGAAAAACCGCCACTTATAGTAACAGTAATTGGGTGTTTCCAATGGATGTTTTCTACACTTTTTCTAATGTATTCACAACTTTCCATAGCAAAATTTTCGTTAAAGTGAGTAAATAAAATAGCAAACTCCTCTCCGCCAACTCTATAAATTGAGATTTCTTTATTCTCAATAGTTTTAAGGATTTTACCAATTGTTGATAGCACTTCGTCACCAAATTCATGTCCATAAGTATCATTTATTTTTTTAAAATTATCTATATCAAAAAGTAACATAGAGTATTCATCATTAGATTTTAAATTCTCTAAGTCCTCTTTAAAAGCAAGTCTATTTCCAATAGTTGTCAGAGCATCGATTTTAGATTTTTTATCAAGGTATACCATACGTTTATATACAGCACCTAAAATTAAGACCATAGCGACAATTAAAAGAGTTATATTTCTATAAAGCTTCTCGTTTTCTTTAGCAAAACGTTCATGCTCTAAATTTTCAATAAGATACATACTAAAAATCTTATTATTAGCCATATTAATTCTTTCAAGATATTCTTCATAATCATTAGTAAGTTTAGCATACTCTTCAAAGTTATTAGTTTCATAGTAGTAGTTAAACAAAAGTTTAAATGCAATTTTTAAAAATGTAATATCTCCGTAATAATCAGAAGTCTCTATAAAAGTTTTAAGAGCATCTGGTGAAAATTTACTAGGCTCATATTTTAAATAGTAGTTTTCTATAGTTAATAAACGAAGATTTTCTAAATCAGTAAAGAAAGCTTTTTCAAGGTTATCAAGTAAAGGATTGGCAATATTCAAACACTTTAAAGCTTCCTCTTTATTACCAGAAATTATATATAATCTAGCTTCAAGTAGATTTTTTAAAATTATAATATTTGTTTTATAATTTCCACACTCATTTTCCAATAGAGGTGCAATTTTATTTAAATATTTAAATCCCTCTTTTGTGTTATTAAGAAATCCAAAGTTTTCCACTAAATATAGGTATATAGAGATTGCAGTTCTTGATGCTCCAGGAAAATTTTTGTTTTCAATATCTATATCTTGAAGTATTTTTATAGAGGTTTCATGACCACCTAAACTATTAAAAATAGAACTTAAAGAGATTTTAGCTCGAACAATATCAGCTTCAGATCCTAGTTCTTCTGCTAAGTTTAAGTATTCCATAGTGAGTTTTATAGAGTTAACAATATTTCCAGAAGTAGCATCTAAAACTCTAAGTTTATTTAAAGTAAAAAGTTTAGCTTTAGGAGAGAGCTCATCGCTATTTAATACCTGTTTTAAAATATAAGCTCCAATGTTTTCTTTAGAACGTAGATTTAAAAGTACTCTGTTGTTTTCAGCTATCTCTTCATATCTAGAATTATATTCATTTTTAGGAATTTGTTGAAACTTATCCCAAACCTCTTTTTGTAAAGGAGTTAACTTTGTCATATCAATTGAATTGTTACTAATTGTAATTTTTTTTAGAAAAGATGATTCTCTTTCTTTTAATCTATTTTCTCTAATAATTAGAAAAAATACAAAGGAAAAAGTTAGTAAAATAATTGATAATATAACAAGATTGTTGTAAGATTTGCTTTTCATAATAAGTTTTAACTCTCCTCAAAAATAAAATAGTCGATTAGATTAGTATAGCATATTAAATGTAAATAAAAAACCCTCTAAATTCATTAGAGGGTTAGAAAAATATGTTATTTTTTAAAGTATTGAGAGAAAAGGATTTTGTCCTCTCCAACTGTACTATCGTGCTTTATAACAATGTATATATCATCAATTGAATTATCTGTTCCTAAGTTTTTTAAAATCTCTTGAGCAACGTTATCAAAGTTCATTTTTGGAGTTGTAAGTCCTTCGATTTCTACCTCAATATTCATGCTGTTATTAACAATTGTAACATCATAATCAGCTTTTTTAATAATAGAAGCCATTCTAACTTTTAATTGATCCTCAATACGATCTTCTAAAACATCATTTGGTGAGTCCTTTGCAAAAGATAAAGCTGAAACTAGAGTCATTAAAAGTAATAATTTTTTCATAATTGGTCTCCTTTGTTAATATATTTTATATCTTATATTAACCTGAGAATATCCCTTTTATATCCCTTTTTTTAAAATTATAAAAAATCTTACACCGAAGTCACAGTTTTCTACTCCGTACTTAAAATTGTGAGCATCTAAAATCTCAGATGAGATATAAAGACCTAAACCTCTTCCTTCACTATTTGATGAGAAGAATTTATTCCAAACCTTTTCTATATTTTCTTTAGGAATATGAGGGCCATCATTTTCTAAAAATAAAAGAACTTCGTCATTTTTTTCCTCTGTATAGATTTTAATTTTACACTTAGAGTATTCCAAAGCATTTTTTAAAATATTAAGTATAACTTGCTCAAGTTTTTCTCTATCACCAAATACTGTCACATCTTCTAAATGAGAAGTATCAATATCTATAGTTTTACAATCACTTTCAAAAATCTTTAGAGATAGCTCTATTAAAGAGGTTAAACTAAAGGATTTTTTCTCTAAAATTAATTTGTTTTGAGAGCAACGATTCTCTTCTAAAAGAGTGTTAGCCATTTTTAAAATTCTTTTACTTTCACTATTTATAATTGCAATCTCCTCAGTATGCTCATCTTCTAAAAGCAGATCACTAAAACCAATAATAGCTGAAAGAGGAGTTTTAACTTCATGCATAAAAAGCTTTATACTTTCCTCTAACTTTATTTGAGCTTCCTTGTTTCTAGAGATTTTTCCTTTATAAAGTTCAATTATATTCTCAAGTTTTTCACTCATTTTAAATATATCCTTATATAGAGTTCCTATCTCATCTTTACTTTTATAATCAATCTCTTTTATAAAGTTAAGGTTAGCTATTTTTTCACTAACTTTTGAAAGATTAACAATGGGTTTAATCATAATTTTTTCTAAAATAATACCAATTAGTATTGTTAAAAAGATAATTAAAACAGCTTTTAGGTAGAAATAGAGTTTTAAGGATGGAAAAATATCTTTGATATTTTCAAAAGAATAGAAAATAACAACTTTATATCCATCACGATTTAATGTTATAAGTTGAAATTCATCATCTCCATCTACATCTCTATACTTTTCTTTTTGAGGTTTTAATACATCAATAGTTAGTAAGGATTCTAAAAAATCATCTCCTAAGCTAGATTGAGTATAAGGAGTGTTAACTTTTTCAACTCTTCCTTTAATATCATAGATATCTCTAGAACGATAACTAAACTTATAATCTTTAAAAACATCGTTGTTTTTTATTAAACTTGTAGGAAGATAGTAGTTATCTAAAACTTTAATAGCAGTTATTTCAACTAAATCTCTATTTTCAATTTTAAGTGGAGTATTAGAGTAAAGATTATCTAAAAAGGCATCTAGTAATACAAAAGCTATACCATCTTTAGTTTCTACTTTTATATAGTAAAAATTTTCAATATTTACTATTTTATCATCTTTATAAATCATAACTAAAGCGTTTTGACTTTTTTCATAATCTTTGAGTTTATCATAATCAATTTTACCACTATTGATAAAATCTATTTTTTCAAGTTGTAGGACTTTACTGTATCTAAAGTATTTTTCAAAATAGATATTTCCTAAAAAACCCTCTAAAAATAGAAAAACTAGTAGAACTAAAGATAAAATCAAAATTAGTTTATTTCGTAATTTCATATTAAACCTCAAACTTATAGCCAAGAGCTTTAACTGTTTTAATAAATCTGCTAGATTCACCTAAACGGTCACGAAGTTTTGCGATATGTTTATCAACAACTCTGTCATTTCCATAGAAATCATAACCCCAAATAGCATCTAAAATCTGCTCTCTAGTTTTAATAGAACCTTTATTTTCTTCTAGATAAAATAGGAGTTCACGCTCTTTAGTTGGAAGGTGTAACTCTTCACCATTAATAAAAACTCCTCTACTAGATTTAGAAAGAGTTAGTTCATCATAATGCACTGGTTTTGATGCTTTTTGCTCAAATCTTTTTACCATAGAAATAAGTAGTGGTTTTGAAAAAGGTTTAGTCAAATATCCATCAGCACCATTTTCATAAGCAAGAATTTGGCTACGTTCATCTGAAAGAGCTGTTATAAAAACAACAGGAACTTCAGAGAAGTTTCTAAGTTCCTTTATAAACTCCAGTCCATTCATTTTAGGCATCATTATGTCTAAAAGAATAAGAGAGTATTTTGTTTCTCCACTTACCTTTTCAAGAGCAATCTCTCCATTTTCAGCTTCATCTACAGAAAATCCCTCTTTCTCTAAAATTTTCCTAGTGAGTTTTCGCAAACTCTCAGTATCCTCAACTATTAATATCATTTTTCCTCTTCATCTCCCGAAGTTTTAAGTATTTTACACTTGTATAAAGAGCGCTAAAAGTTGAAAGAGCAAGTCCCTCAACACCATCTAAAAAACCTAATCTAAATATATACATTCTAAGGAATTTAAATATAGGATTTAAAACTATATTAAAAAGTCCAGCACTTTTATTTTTATTAAAAGCTACAATAGCACCTTCACTAGTGTATCTGTTGAATTTATGAAGATAATCATAGTAATCCTCATAAGTATAGTGATCTATTCTATAGTGTAGTTTTCCAATTTCATCACCAGTTAAAAACTGCTCATGTACCTCATCTAAAGAGTAGTGACCACTAGATCTCTTAAATAGTCTAACTCTAGAGCTTCCACTCCATCCACCAAAACGGATACGTTTTCCAAAACAAACAGAGTTAAAAGGAATCTCATAAACATAGTAATCACCATGTTCCATAACCTCTTTTATCTCTTTTGCCAACTCTGGTGTAATAACCTCATCGGCGTCTATAAGCAGTACCCACTCTTTAGTACATCTTTCAATAACATTGTTCTTTTGCATCCCATACCCTGGCCAAGATATCTGTTCTACCTTAGCTCCAAAAGACTGAGCTATTTCAACAGTATTATCTGTACTAAAGCTATCTACTACAATAATCTCATCTGCTAACCCTTGAACTGCTTTTAAAGTTCTTTCTAATCTTAATTCCTCATTAAACGTTATTAGCCCCACTGACAACATCTAAAAATCCCTCCTGTTTCCCTTGTACTACGAAAGCACTTGATAAATTTTTCCTAATAAGTAGTTTCTACAAATTAATAAGTTAAGTTTAAACTTTAAAGGTGAAAACACTCTAAGTTCAACTCTTCTAATATTTTCTAAATCTAAATTTAAACCATTAGTTCCCTTACGAGTAGTTACAAATCCCTTAATTCCAGCACTTTTTAAAATAGCTATAAACTCAGGTGATTTGTGTCCCCAAGGCCAACAGAAAAAGTTTGGTTTATACCCTGTATGTTTTTCAATAAGGGAGATATTTGTATTCAAATCCTCTAAAACTCTAGTTTTAGCTGAATCTAATGTTTCAAAAATTAGATCTTTATGTAGCTCACTATTTATAAAATCCTGAATAAGCTGCTTATTTCCTTTTTCTTCATCTGATAGATTCTCATAGAAGTTTTTGAATTTATCTGCAGCCTCTAAAGGAACAATAACTCCTGTACTAGAGAACTCCCCTCTTTTTCCAAAAATAGGGTATCCAACTTTAGCAGCTCCACCATAAAGGTGTTGAATATCTCTATCTAAAAGATCATCATTAGTTACCACTCTATCAAAAGAGGTATTTACAAAAATAGGCATATGTCTGTGAGAGTGTAGTTGAATATCAAAAACACCAGAACTGCTCATCTCTTTAATCTCTTTCCAGCTTAAATATGTAAAAGCTCTATTTTCCTCATTTTCTACATAAGCAGTATTAAGGTATAGAGTTGCTTTCATCTTATATTTTTTAAGTAGTGGAAAAGCGTGCCTATAGTTATCATAATAACCATCATCGAAAGTTAGAGCCACACTATTTTTAGGTAACTTTCCATGTTTATCTAAAGATTCTAGCATCTCTCTATTTGTTAAAGTTTTCATATTTAAAAACCATATATTTTTAAGATGTTCCTCAAACCAATCTGTAGGAACTCCAGCTTCTCCAATGTGATGGTATAAAAACCAGGGGTTTCCTTTTTTGTTATAGTATATACATGCTATTAAAAAAACATACATAAAAAATGACATATTGCCCTCCTAAAATAATAGAATTTTATATATTACATTGAAAAAGTATATCATATTTTTTAGAATTCTGCATCTTTTTAGAGTCAAATAAGAGGGAGTGAAATTATGAGGCAGGTAGTTATATTTCTTCTTAACTTAATATGTTTGTATTACTTTAAAATGTATATTTTTACATTTAAAATATTTTTTTTGGAAGTTTTTATTTTAAAATTGGAATAAAAATGTTGAAAATAACAATTAGAATGATATAATATAAATGTAAAAAGGTATTGTTGGAGGATAAAAAATGAATGAATTAATATATTTTGGATGTAAAAATCTATTTTCTTTTAAAGATAAAGTAGAGTTTACAACAGAAACAAGTAAAGGTGAAAGTTCTTTTGTATCTGTTATTTATGGAGCAAATGCTTCAGGTAAAACAAACTTTATAAAAGCTTTAGATTTTTTAAAGTTTTTAATACTTTCATCAAAAGATAGAAGTGTGGAAGATGGAATTCCAGTTTTTCCTTTTAAAAAGACACAAGATAAAGATACTGAGTTTAAAATAATGTTTAAAAGTAATAATATAAAATATGCGTACTATTTAAAATTAAATAAGGAAAGAGTTAATGAAGAAAATTTATATCATTATCCATCTGGAAAGATTAGTAAGATATACACTAGATTATATAATTTAGAAAGTAAAAGTTACGAGTTTGAATATGCTAGAAGCTATATAAAAGAATTAAAAAATCTAGAGACTGTGTGTCCGAGTAATAAGATATTTTTATCTGTAGCAGCTTTATGGAAAGAGATGGATGAAATAAGAAATCCATTTAGATTTTTTTCTGAAGTTTTACAGACAAATATAGGGATTGGGGACGTTAGATGGATTGAAAGATCTGCAGAAATATTAGAGAGTAATAGTAAAGAAAAAGAAAGGTTTATAAAGTTACTAAAAGTAATATTGCCTGGGTTAAAAGCGATAAATTCCGAAATAGAAAGAAAAAAAATATCAATAGATGAACTATCTTCAGATTTACCTATGGAGCTTAGAATTTTAATGTCTCAGGGTGAAAGTACTAATATTGATATAAAATTAGAGTATGAAAATGGAATTATTGTTGATTTATCAGAAGAGTCTAAGGGAATAAAAAGAACAGTGGAGATTTTAGGGCCAATTTTAGATATTTTAAAAAATGGAAGTATATTATTATTTGATGAATTAGAAAGTTCATTTCATCCAATAGTAGCAGAAAATATTGTTAAATTATTTTTAGATAAAAAGCAAAATTTGAATAAAGCACAACTTATATTTACAACACATGATGTAAACTTATTAGATAGTAAATCTATTGGAAGAGATTCAATTTGGTTTACAGAAAGAGATGCTAAAAATGATTTTTCTACAGAATTGTATCCTTTATCATCAATAGAAGATGTAAAGTCGAGTGAAAATTTAAGAAAAAATTATTTAAAAGGAAAATATTCATGGATTCCAGTTATGGATAACTTCAATATAGAAAAGTTATTTCAGGATAGTGGAAGTGATGAATGATGAATGGAACTGATGATTTTAATCCACAAAATGCCAGAAATAAAAAAAGAAAGAAAAGAGAAGTCGATGAAAAAATAAAGATAAAAAATGATTTAGAAAAAATATCTTCTGGAATTCAAACTGGATTGACAATATTCAAAGAAATAGAAGAGAATAACAATATAGAAAAAGAATTGAAAAAGGAATTATTATTAAATATATATCAAGGTAAAGTTCTAGTTTTATTTGGTGCAGTTGATTTATTTTTTCACCAATTAATACCAGAAAAAGTATTATCTATTTTGGATAATGAAAACTTAAAAGAGACCACTGAAAATATTCAAAAGTTAAAAATATCTTTAAAAACATTTTTTAAGTATTTAGAAGAAGAGGATATAGTAAGAAAACAGTTGATTTTATCAGAAGGAATAAAAGAAGAGATAGATTATGTAAGTTACTGGAGTTTAAAAAATATAAAAATAATTTTAGAGAGTATATCAAATAAAAAAGATATATTTTTGGAAATAGCTACGGCTTTAAATCTATCTAAGAAAGAATTGGAAGATAAAATAAAACAATATTCAGATAAAAGAAATAAAATTGCGCATAGATTAGACTATGATTTTGTTGGAAAAGAGAGAAAAAAAATAACATATGACGAAATATTAGAAATGACAAAATTTTATGAAGATTTTTTAATACCTAATGCTAGGTAGTTGTTATCTCTTTTTCCAAACTCTTTTCCAAGTTCAAAAGTGATTTTAAAATCTTTAATCTCAGTAGATACTCCAGCGTTTAACACTAAATTTGCCTTCTCTAAAGAGTCACTATTTAGTTTATAATTAACTTTATCTCCTAAAAGAGACATACCTTGTTTTTTATTTAAATCTCCTAACTCGTATGAGTAGATAGCATTTGAATAGATATCTACAGATTCAAAGTTTTTACCAACTTTAAATCCAACACTTGGAAGAACTGAGAAATAACTCTCCTCTTTCACTGTTAGCTCCTAAAGTATAAGAGTTATATTTTCCTTTAGCTTTTTTCTCAAAACTATCAATCTCTCTATTTGTCTCGTGGAAGTTATACTCTCCATTTAATCCAAGTTTAATATCAAACTCATTTAAAAGAAGTTTTTTATAGATTCCAGTATGAATAGATTGAATTGACCCCTTAGATCCTTCGTTATTTTTAACAGATGATTTATCTCCAAAGAAGTTAAAGTTATAGCTATACTCATTTAAGTTATCTATAAGTTTTCCATCCTCTTTTATAAATCTATCTTGAATATCGAAAATCTGTCTAGGAAGGTTAGCATAAATCTCTCCAGATAAATCCTTTACAACTTTTTGTACCTCATTGATATTGTCAGATTTTAAAATTTTATCTACAACTAATTTTTCATCTTTAGATAGTTCCATTCCTTCAATATCTAAGTAGTTATCTAAAGAGCAAGAAGAGCAACCATACCTTCATCTTTCACAGTGATAGTACTACTATTTTTAAGAGGAGGTCTCTCAAACGGAGGTGGAAGTTCGTCTGGTTGTGGTTCTCCAGGTTGAGCTCCCTCAGGTTGCAACTCTTCAGGTTGTGGAGCAGGTGCAACTATATTTGTAGTAGGTTTGCTACTAACTGTAGGTGAAGGTGTAGAAGCAGAAGGTGAGTTACTGCTACTACCACCGCCACCTCCTCCGCTTCCACATGCTGTTACTAATGCAGAAAGGATTCCGATAAATAGATATTTTTTATTGTATATTTTCATTTTTAATTTTCCTCCAAATTTTTAGAACTTGTATGTAGCTCCAAGAGATACTACATAGCTGCTATTTTTAATACCTGATAAATTTTTAATACCACTAATTTTATCTCCATCTTCAGTTGTGAAATCAGTAGTAGATTTTTTCTTATGGAAATACTTAGAGTATTCTAAGGTACCATTTATATCGATAGATGGAGTGATTGGGTATGTGGCCACAAGTTTAACTCCTAAATTTTTAACATCTTTATATTTTTCATTAGACTCCATAGGGCCTCTTTCAAGGTGTTTGTCGTTAGCTTTAGCTTTACCATAGATACTACCTTTAACTTCTAAATCTAAAACTAGTTTTTCATAAGTGTAAGTAGCTCCATAACCTATGTATGGTATGAAAAACTTTTGAGAGTACTCAATACTTTTTTTAGAGTAATCATCTTTATATATAGTAGTAGAACCATCTAACATATAGTTATATTGATCTCCCCCTTTAGCATAGAACTTAAAGTAGTCGTATTTAAAACCTAACATAGGTCCAGATTTTAAGTTTTCAGTGTGAGCAAACCAGTATTTAATGTTTGTATCAAACATTAACAAGTCTTCTACGTAGTTTTTGTTGTCATTAAAGTTTGAGAGCTTTCCGTAGTCACTAGGAGTAGCTCCATCTTCAGCGTCGTCAGATGAGTACCAATCATAATCCTTCATAGATCCACTAGATGTAGAGTTAAAGTTTTTCTTTAGTCCCATTTGAAACTCTATGTTATTAAATGTGTGTGTGTAACCTAATATAAAAACAGGAATATTTTTAATTTTCCAATCTAAGTAACTAACTTTTTCACCAGTTTCTGGAACGTATACATACTCCCCAGCTTTACCATTAACAGTTCCCAAAGAAAAATTAAAGGTATTAGATGTTTGTGCAAAAATTCCAGTAGAGGCAGCAGTAAGCAGAATTAAAAAATTTCGTTTTAACATAAAAAACCTCCTAAGTCTTATAAATTTATTTTCTAAAAACATTTTAGTATACAGAATACGAAAATTATTTTTCATAACATGAATTGTTGAAAAAAATACATGAAAAATAAAAAAATAAAAAAATTAAAGTAAAGAAATGAAATATTATAATGTTAAAATTAAGGTTGAGATGTGTTATAATTAAAATAAAATGCAAATATATGAGGGGAAAAAAATGATCCGTAAATTAAATAGGATAATTCAGGATTTTCTAAGACCAATAAGGCTTAATATAGGTAGAAAACTTTGGGATAGAAAAGATGAAAAACATCCGGAGTTATTAAAAAACAATAGAGTGGATATGAGTAGAGTAAAGTCTATTCTTTTTTTACGTTATGATGGGAAAATAGGGGATATGGTTATAAATACTCTTATGTTTAGAGAGATACAAAAGAGATATCCAGATATTAAAATAGGGGTAGTAAGTAGAGGTGCAGCTACAGATATTATAAAATTCAACCCCCATGTGAATATGATTTATAACTATAAAAAAGGAAAAGAGAGTGAATTAGCTACTGAAATAGCTAAGGAAAACTATGATGTATTAGTTGACTTTTCTGAGATGTTAAGAGTCAATCAGATGAAGTTTATAAATCAGTGTAAGGCAAAAGTAAATATAGGACTAGATAAAAGTGATTGGAATCTTTTTGATATAAGTTATGAAAAAAATTATAGGCAACATATAACAGATATGTATAAAAATATTCTAGGTCTTTTTAATGTAGAAAATCCTGATTTGAGTTATGAGATACATACAGGAATAGTTGTAAAGGATGAGATAAAAAGAAGACTACGTGAACTTGGAAATCCTGAGAGCTTTGTAGTTTTAAATCCCTATGCAGCTAGTAAACATAGAAGTTTTAATAAAGAGAAGATTTTAGAGATAAGTTGTAAAGTTTTAAAAGAGAGTAAAAGTATGCTCGTATTTATTGGTGAATCTAGTAAGAAAAGTGAAATAGAGGAGATTATAGATGTTTTAGGAGATAGAGATAGAGTAAAATATCCAACTCTTTCTGGAATCTTAGAGGTAGTAGAACTAATAAAACATGCTGATTATGTAATAACTCCAGATACTTCAATTGTACATATTGGTGTGGCAGAAAAACTTCCAATGACAGCAGTTTATAGACTTGATACAGGAGACAATAACTCAGTAGTTTGGGGACCAAATTCTCCATTAGTTAAGCAGGTATTTTCAACTGATATAGCAACAACTGGAGAGGAAGCAGATATAAATAAGTTCGATGTGAAAAAAATATATAATTAGATTATTTAGGAGGAGTGGATAATGAAGATATTTGAAAAAATGGATAAAGAAAGTAGATTATTTAGAATAACATACTTTATATATCTTTTTATTTTAATGATTTTTAAAAAAGATCAAAATGACTACGAGGAAAAATAAGTGAGGGGAAAAATGTTAAGTTATAAAATTTTAAAAATAACAAGAGAAGTAAAAAAACTAAAGCCAAGTTTTTTAAAAACAAGCCACCTAAAATCAAAAATATCAAATTCTATTTTTGAAGCATGGTTTAAATATTACAAACTAAATCATAAATCAAAAAAAAATAATAAAGTATTAATAATATCACTGGAAGCTTTAGGAGATAATATTATAAAAATGACATCATTTAAAAAGTTAAGTGAAATATATGGTAAAGAAAATATGTATATTATGTGTAGAGATGAATGGTCAACAATTTATAAAGAGTTAGGATACAATACATTAGGAGTAAAAAAAATAAAATCTCCCTTAAAAAATGCAAAATATAAAATAAATCTCTTTAAATATATTAATAGCTTAGGAATTGAAAAAACAATTTTATTTGAACATATAGGAATTGGAAGCATTCAGAAATATGTTTTAGATGGTGAAAAAATAGGACTATGTAGAGATGAAAATAATGTTTATTTAGATAAATTAGTAAGAATAGATGATGATAAAACCTATGTTTTAGATAGACAAATAGCATTAATGGAGCTATTAACAAACAAAGAGTTTACTCGAGAAGAATTAAGACCAGATATAAGAGAGATATTTAAAAATAGAAAATATAAAGATATTATTTCTATAGGAATTGGAGCATCACATGAAAAAAAAATACTTCCAGAGGATACAATGGTTAAGATATTAGAGTTGTTGCTTAAGAGATATACTAATAAAAGATTGATATTATTAGGAAATGGAAAAAAACAAGATAATTATGCTAAAAATATAATGAAAAAAATTCAAGATAATAGAGTGGAAAATTATGTAGGAAAAACTTCACTTTTGGAAACTATGCAGATAATAAACGATTCAGATTTCTTTTTAGGATATGATTCGGGTCTTTCAAACATAGCCTTTTCATTAAGAAAAAAATATATTTGTTTATTTTGGACAGAATTAGACATATGGCAGCATCCATTTGATGATTTAAAAATTATCTTAGGAGATAGAATAAATCCAGAAAACGATGGATATCATGGAACAGAGATATTAAATAGTATAAAACTTGCTCAAATAGAAGAAGCTTTAGAAGAACTAAAAATATAATGGTGATGAAGGATGAGATATAGAATACAGGGGAGCATAAGAAAAATAAAGTTATACAGATCAAAGATTTTTAAAACAAGTCATTTAAAAGCGAAGTTATCAAATTTTATTTTTGAAAGATGGTTTGAAAAATATAAAAAAAATTTTAAGAAAAAAAATACAAATAGAGTTCTTATAATTTCACAAGAAGCATTAGGAGACAATATAGTAAAAATTGAATCGATAAAAAAAATTGCAAAAATATATGGCAAAGAAAATATCTATATAATGTGTAGAAAAAAATGGGGAGATATATTTAAAATATTAGGTTACAATGTATTAGAGTATTCTAAATCTAAAAGTCCAATTGAGTATGCTAAAATGAGAATAAATTTTTTTAGGTCTATAAATGAGTTGGGCTTTAAAAAAGTTATTCTTTTTGAACATATTAGTTTAGGAGAAATTTTAAAATATATTATATGTGATGATACAATTGGTCTTTGTCCTGAAGATAAAAGTATCTATATAAAAAAATGTTTAAAGACAGATGATGATAAAACATATACATTAGATCGGCAAATATTACTTATGAAAGAGTTAACAGGAAAAACTTATACAAAAGAAGAGTTACGACCAGATTTAAGAGTTGGATTTAAAAAGCAAGAAAATTTAAATATTATAACAATTGGAATAGGAGCTTCTAATGAAAAAAAAATACTGCCAGTAAATAATATGGCTAAAATTTTAAATATGTTATCTAAAAAATATCCAAATAAAACAATTAAGCTTCTTGGAGTTGGAAAAAAACAAAAAAATTATGCTCAAGATTTGGTTAATTGCTTTGAAGGTAAGAATATAGAGAACTGTGTAGATAGGTTATCTCTTTTAGAGAGTATAGAATTAATAAATAATTCAGATTTCTTTTTAGGATATGATTCAGGACTTTCAAATGCAGCTTTTGCATTAAGAAAAAAATATATCTGTTTATTTTGGACTGATATGACTGTTTGGCAACATCCATTTGATGATTTAAGAATTATTAAAGGTAATGGAATTAATCCAGAAAACGATGGATATCATGGAACAGATATATTAAATAGTATAAAAGTAGAGCAAGTAGAAGAAGCACTGAAGGAGTTAAAATTATGAAAATTTCATTAATAGTACCTGTTTATAATAGATTAGAGCATTTTAGAGCTCAATTTAAGTGTCTATTAAAGCAGGAAGTTTTGCCATATGAAGTTATAATAACAGATGATGGGTCAAAAGAAAATATACTAGATTATATAGAGGATTTGTTACATCAAGCAAAATTTAAAGTAAAACATGTTTTTCAAGAGGATAAAGGTTTTAGAAAAACAAGAGCTTTAAATAATGGTGTAAAAGCATCAGAGGGAAATTTTTTAGTATTTTGTGATCAAGACTTAGTTTTTGGAACAGATTATATAAAAGTAGTGAAAGAAAATGCTAATGAAAAAGAGTTTATACATTTTAGGCCAATAAACTTGACTCAAGAGGAGAGAGATAGATTTATAGATAATCAGAAAAGCATAAATTTTAGCTACAAAGAATTTGTAGAAGGACTTCCAAAGGAATATACGTTAAGTGCTAATAAAACTTTAAGAAAAGATAATATAAGAAGAGTTTTATACAGATTAGGATTGAGAAAAAGAGGGATAAAATTAGTTGGAATGAGCTATGGTGTTTCTAAGAAAAATTATATAAAAGTGAATGGTTATGATGAAAAATATCAAGGATGGGGCTATGAGGATGATGATTTTGGAAATAGACTCTATGCTGCAGGGATTACTGGAAGAGAGGGAAGAACAAAAGAGATTCAGTTACATTTGTGGCACCATATGGATCCAACAAAAAAGAAATCACAAAATGAGGATTATTATGCTAAAAGAAGAGAGAAAGTTTTAGAGAAAAAAGAGTATTTTTGTGAGTATGGTTATAACAACTCTTATGAAAATGATGAAGTAGTTGTTAAGATATTAAAAGAGGTATAGATGTGTTAAAAAAAATAGATTATAAAGGGTATAGCCTATATTTTTATGATGAAAAATATGAAGAGATAGGAAAATGTATAATAGAAAAAAAATATAAAGTTTTAAAATATATTAAAGATACTAAAAGAAACTTTGTTGCATTAATTGAGATTAATGGTAAAAAATATATCTATAAAGAGCCAAGAAATGAGTTTAGAATTCCTCAAAGGCAGATAATGACTGCCTTTAAAAAAGGTGAGGCACTAACAACTTTAGAAAACATTGAAAAACTTATAAACAAAGATAATAGAAGAGAGTTTGCAAAAGTATATTTAGCTATAAATAAAAGAAAAAATGGTGTTATTGTAGAATCGAGTTTTTTAATGGAATATTTTGATGGTGCAGCAAATTATGATTTTATAAATAAAGAAGTAGAGATACTTAAAGATATACATAATCTAGGTGTTTATCATGGAGATTTTAATCCAGGAAATTTTTTAGTTTCTAAAAAAGGTGAGATTAAAATAATTGATACACAAGGGAAAAAAATGGTTTTTGGTAAATTTAGAGCTCACTATGATATGCTAACAATGAAATTAGATTCTTATCCAGAGATGGTTTATCCATATAAAAAGGATATATGGTATTTTATGGCTGTTGGAATGAAAAAAATAAAGAGATTAAAGTTTATAGAAGAGATAAAGAAGTATAAAAAAAATCTAAGAGATAAGGGATGGAAAATATGAAGATACTTTTTTATAACGGAAGCCTTAGAATGGGTGGGGCAGAAAAAATATTAGTAGAAGTTTTAAATGGATTGGATAAAAAAAATAAAGAGATTGATCTTCTAATTAGTGATAATGTATTAGGTGAAAATTTTTTTGAAAAAGAACTGCCAAAAGAAGTGAAACTAAATTATTTAATAAGTAGTGATTTAATTGAAAAAACAAAGTTTTATAAGAGTAAGAAAAAGAATATTTTTTATAAACTTATGTACAACTACTACATGAGAAAAGAACAGAAGGAAAAAACGATAAATTTAGCTAAATTTTTGAAAGATAAAAAATATGATGTAGTTGTAGATTTTGATATGGGATTATCTAAAAATATAGATTTAGTAGATGCTAAAAAAAGAATAGCATGGATACATTCTCCAATTGATAGTTGGTATAGAAAAAAAGATAAAATAAAGAGATTGGGAGATAGATTAAAAAAATATAACACTTTAGTTACAATTTGTGATGATATGAAAAAGAAAACAGAGAAATTATATCCGTTTTTAAAAGATAGATTAATCAGGATATATAACCCCTTTGATATAGAAAAAATTCAAAATCAATCTAAAGATTTATCAGAGATAACAGAAGAGAAAAGAGTGCTATTAAAGGATGATTATATAATATCTGTTGGAAGACTAGATAATTACTCTAAAGATTATTATACTTTATTAAAAGGTTTTAAAGGAGCTAAAGAGAGGGGGTTAACTGAAAAACTCTATATTTTAGGAGAGGGAGAAGAAAGAAAGTTAATTGAATCTTGGATAGATGAATTAAGCTTAAAAAATGATGTAATTTTATTGGGAAAATATAGAAATCCCTATCCGTGGATAAAAAATGCAAAGTTATTTGTACATAGCTCAAGATTTGAAGGGCTACCAACAGTTTTAATTGAATCTTTAATATGTGGTGTACCAGTGATATCTTCAGATTGTCCTACAGGACCAAGTGAGATATTGAAAAGAGGAGAGATTGGAATACTATATAGCGTAGGAGACAATAAAAAGTTAGAAAAAGGAATAGTAGACGTATTAACAGATAAAAATATTTATGAAAAATATCAAAAGCTATCTTTAGTTAGAGCACAAGAGTTTTGTAAAACTAATTCTTTAAAAGATATAGAGGGAGTGTTAAATGGAGATAAAGGTTAGTGTTATAGTCCCCGCTTATAATGTAGAAAAATATATTGGTAAATGTCTAGAAAGTTTAATAAACCAAACATTGAAAGATATAGAGATTATAGTTATAAATGATGGGTCAACTGATTCTACTGGAGATATAATAGAGAACTATGCGAAGAAAGATAGTAGAATAAAGTATATAAAACAAGAAAATGCAGGGAGCTCAGAAGCAAGAAATAGAGGTATAAAAGAATCTAAAGGAAAATATATTGGATATTTAGATAGTGATGATTATGTGGAAAAAAAATATTATGAAGACATGTTTTTATATGCCGAGAAAAATAACTTAGAACTTGTCATAAGTAATTTTATAAAGGAAACTAAAGAAAAACAGGAGATTAAACAGGATTTTTCATTAAGTGATAATACATTTATTTCAGGAAAGGAATATGTAGAAAATGTTTTAAATGGAAATGGCTATCCAAATGTTTGGGATAAAATTGCTTTAAAATCTGTATACGAAAAAGAAAAGATTAAGTTTGAAAAAGATATTTTTTTAGGTGATGATATAGTTGTAACTATAAAATTAGGATATTTTGCTAAAAAGGTTGGAAAGTTAAATAGGGCTTATGTTCATTATGTTCAGCATGAATCACAAGGAACTTCAAAGGGAAAATTAGGAAATAAGATAAATGATTTATATTTAGTTTGTAAAAATTTAAAAGAATTTTTTGAAAAAGAAAATTATATTTCTAAAAATTTTAATTGGTATTTTATAAATGAGTTTTATTTGAAGTTTTTAACATGTTATCCAACTGATAATAAAAAATATTTAGAGGCTAGAAAAAACTTTATATTAGGATTAGACGAAATCTTAAATTATAAAGAGACAGATAGATTAAAGGTGAAGCATAGATTAAGATTAAAATTTTCAAAGATAATGGGAAATTCAAAATATTTAGATATATATCTAAAACTAAAAAACAAAAAAGGGGTTAAATAATGTTAGAAAAAATATATAAAAAATTGGATGATTTGGGAATACTTGTAATTTGTATATCTTTATTGGCATTATTAACTCATAATTATTTTAGAGGATTAACTGTGCTATGGGCTATAGTTGGGATATTATTTATAAAGCGAGATGGATATAAAAAAATTGGATTAGAGTTACCAATTTTAATTTATATAGCTACACTTTTTCTAAGCTTAATTTCGCCTTTAGATTTAAAATCTAGTTATAAAGAGATATATAGGCATCTATATGGATTTGTAGCACCGTTTATGATTGGTCAATTTATAATTTCAGAGGAAAAGAAAAGAAAATATATAGGAGTGGTTGTAAGGAGTGTTACTCTCTTTTTCTTTATAAAGACAAATTTAATGATTTTTAAAATATTACCATCAAAATTTGATGAGAGATATGTACCGTTGTCTATAAATCCAGTTGAATTTTCATATATAGCTGGAGTTTTGGCTATTTATATTTGGGCAGAGTTTTTAAGAGAAAAAAATAAAAACAAAAAAATATTTGATCTAACGTTTGTATTAGCTATTATGTATGTTGTATTACAAACAAAAACTAGAGGAGCTTGGTTAGGCTTAGTTGTGGCAGTTATGGTTGTATATGTTTTTAATAGTAGAGAGGTTCTAAAGAATATCTTTAAATCAATGGGTGCTTTTTTTAGTTTAGTAGCTTTAGGCTATATTTTCAGAAATAGTGAGTTTATATTAAAGTATTATAATAGAATAATGTCAATAACCAATACAAAAACAGATTATAGTAATACAGCTAGATTAATAGCTTGGAAAATGGGGATAGATAGATTTAAAGAAAAGATTTTTACTGGATGGGGATATAAGGTTAAAAATCCATATCCAACAGGCCCAGAAGGAGCAAACCAGGTATTAGATCATCCTCATAGTGATTATGTAGCATATTTAGTTGGTGGTGGAATTATAGGTTTAGTGGGTTATCTTTATTTAATGCTATCAATAATTATAAAAGCTCTAAAAAATATTGAAAATATATATTGGTTAATTATGATAGGGATAGTAAGCTATACTCTTATATATGGAGTTGTAGAAGCATTATTTCAAGTGAGTAACTCATTATTTTTATTTTTAGTATTTTTAGGAATTGTAATAGAAAAAAAGGAGTAATTATGTTAGCAGCTATAATAATGGCTGGTGGAAGTGGAGAAAGATTTAGGCCATTATCAACACCACAAAAGCCTAAACAACTTTTAAAAATATTTTTAGATAAAACTATGATAAGAGAAACGGTAGATA
>OGCU01000296.1_pt1 | contig 27510 bp, 29 predicted proteins | sample 1570251 | NCBI WGS metagenome assembly OGCU01 (sample SAMEA2582182, study PRJEB24529) | metagenome | biome: Human gut stool | place: China | collected 2011
AAATGTCCATATTCTTTTAATCATTTTCTTCTCCAAACTTTTTAATAAATTCTAATTTATATGTTTCTCTGTATCTACATTATACCATTTTCCAATACCTGCAACAATGCTTCAAAATCTTAAGATTACTATTTTTTCTGCTTTTGAAAAGCTACTTATCCGTCCATAATTTGTAAAGGGTGCTTAGCATTGCTTACGCAACAAGCCCTTGACAAATCATATCCCAATAAGTTTAGAGTAATCAAGCAGAAATAAAATAGCCTGTTGTTTTAAGCCAATGAAAAAGAGATACCAACACATTTATGTAGTATCGCTAACTTAATAGCATTATTCTTTTATTCGCAAGCAGGTAAACACAGGTTATTCCTTAATATCCTTTTGTTTGGGAAACTCCGTTTTCCCAATTTGAAACAGTTTGTCGAGTAACATGAAATAATCTGCCAAACTCCTCTTGTGTTAATTGTTTTTCTTTACGAATATTCAATATTTGATTTCCTATATTCATAATATCTCGCCCTTTCCTGTGTTGTTACCTTGTTCATATTTTCGTCCTCCTTTGAATATTATTATCCCCAAAATAATATCTAAAGTAAAGCAATCAACATCTTACATTACATATATAGTTACGCAAAGATTCTTTGACAGGTACTTTTCTCTATAATTTTATGCTTTTCAGTTCTACAAGCTGGAAGTTATAGCAAACTTCCTTTTAGCCCTTTTTTGAAAATCAACACAACTTTATCTGTTCCCCAAAAGGACATGGTTTTAATCTGATAACCGTCTTTTCCCATTTCTTGTACTTTTTCATTTATTTTTTCTGTTACATTCTCAATGGTAATTTCTTCAATCAATATAGTTTTGTGCATTACTACACCTCCATAATTTCAAATCTGTTTATTCCTGCCATTCTATCACATTTCCTAGTCTTTAGCATTACTTTTCTTATAAATTTAAGGGCATATTGCACTTACACAATACGCCCTCATAATATTGTTCCAAAAGACAGTTTATATCATACTTTTTGTACTCCCAATTTTGCAATACTGCCCGATATTTAACATCATTTTACGATACTTTGACTTTTCAACAAATCCCGTAGATCCCGCATTAAAACGGTGTTCCGTACAAGTCATACGGCGTCACCTGATATACATAATAATTCACCCAATTTGTATATAAGTTATTTGCATGTGAGCGCCATGTCAAAAGCGGTCTGTTCTCAAAATTGTCATCTGGATAATAATTTTTAGGAAGTGCAATCTCCAATCCCTTATTCTTATCTCGCATGTATTCGTTATTCAATGTCACACGGTCATATTCCGGATGACCCATCACAAAGATCTGTTTTCCATCCAATGACATCGTCAGAAATACTCCGGCTTCTTCTGATTCCGCAAGAATGATCAGCTGTTCTTCACTCTCAATTGCTTCTGTCGGAACCGTTGTATGACGAGAATGCGGTGCATAAAACACATCATCAAATCCCCTCACCAATGGTGTTTTCCGATTTTTTACACGATGTTCAAACACGCCAAATACCTTTTCATCCAACTGTACTTTTTCAATTCCATAATGATAGTAAAGTCCCGCCTGCGCTCCCCAGCACAAGTGCATTGTAGAAGTCACATGTGTCTTTGTCCATTCCATAATCTCTTTCAGTTCTTCCCAGTAGTCAACCTCCTCAAACGGCATCTGTTCTACCGGAGCGCCTGTGATGATAAAGCCATCAAATCTCTGGTCTTTGATTTCTTCAAACGACACATAAAACTTGTTGAGATGGCTGGTCGATGTATTTTTCGATTTATGGCTGGACACATTCACAAAAACCACATCTACCTGCAATGGTGTATTTGACAGTGATCTTAAAATCTGAAGTTCTGTATCCTCCTTCAAGGGCATCAGATTCAACAGACCAATCTTGATCGGACGGATGTCCTGATGCATCGCACGATGTTCATCCATCACAAATATATTTTCTTGTTCCAGTATTTCTTTTACCGGCAAATCATTTTGTACACGAATCGGCATAAATTATTCTCCTTTTTCTTCACATTCAATAAATTCTCCTTCATCATTCACATAGCTTTCACTGCCATACCTTTCAGATGATGTTGGAAGTTTTTTGCGCTCCAACTTTTGGTTGATAAACATTTGCGCAATATAATATAGGACAGCGAAAGTCGGCACTCCCATGATCATTCCGACAAACCCGAAAAGTCCTCCTCCAAGCAGTATGGAAAAGACAACCCAGAAAGCGGACAGACCGGTAGAGTCTCCCAAAATCTTCGGTCCAATGATATTCCCGTCAATCTGCTGCAAAATCAATATAAAAATAGCAAAATACAGCCCCTGTATCGGTTCTGCAATCATAATCAGAATCGTACTCGGTATTGCTCCGATATAAGGTCCGAAAAACGGAATTACGTTCGTCACTCCGACAATCACGCTGACAATAAGGGTGTATGGCATCTTCATAATGCTAAGTGCTATAAAACACAATACTCCGATAATCGCAGAATCAATGATTTTTCCAATGATAAACCCGCCAAAAATCTCATTGCTCTTTTTCGTAATATGAAGTGTCATGTTTGCGTGATCCGGTTTCATCAGTGCATATACAATCTTTTTGCACTGACCGGAAAACAGTTCCTTACTAAACAGTACATAGACAGAGACAATAAACCCGATCAACACATTCATAATCTCACTCACAACATTGATTACTCCTACCGTCAGATTCGACATTAAAGTGTTCGCCTGTTGGAGTAAATCCGTCTTCAGCCAGTTTTCCACCGTATCTGTTCCCTCTGTAATGATATTCTTCAGCATCGTATCCAAAGTTGAGTTACTGATTAAAAATGCATTCATATCTTGTGCCCAGCTATTCATCTGCTCTGGAAGTGTCACAATCAAATCTCGGATACTTTTATATAATTCCGGAATCAGCATGTTGCACAGTGCCACAATCACAAACACCGAAAAAATCAAAGCTGCGAAAATTCCGCTCCCCCGCCCAATTTTATGTGCCGTCTCTTTTTTCTTTAGTTTTTTCTCCAAAAAAGGAGTAAGATGTCTTTCCACCAATTTCACAATCGGATTCAGAAGATATGCAATCACAAGACCATATATAATTGGTTTTAATATCTGAAATATCTTTTCAAAAATATTAGAAATTCCATTAAAACGCAAAAATGCAAAATAAAAAACAATGCTTGCTGCAACAACAAGAAATGCTGTCATTCCTTTTCCAAACTGCTGTCTTAATTTTGAAGGACCTTTATTTCGAAACTGAGGTCTTTTATCATGATAAGTTTTCGTTTCCTTTGAATTTTCCATAATATGTATTCGAATCCTTTCCTCGCTCAATTTACATCTATGTTTCATTATAACGCTACCTTCTTAAAAACGTCAACAAGAACACAGTTAAGGGCGCAGCAAAAGTTTCAAACCTTTACTGCGCCCAACCTTATTCACTATTTACTGCATTCAAAACTTGCACATTCGGTCTCGCCGCATTTGCATGCGTTGCTGCCCTCCACGCTGATCTTACCCGCATGGCATCTGCACGCATTGTTATACATGCATTCAACTGCTTTGCAGTCGACATTGCTTGTCGGAGACGCCTCTCCTGTTACATTGCTGTAAGAATCTCCTTTTCGCTCCACGAAGCTTCCACAACATGTCTCATCTGACTTTCTTGCAGAATCCCCCTGAACCTCGATAGCATCAAGGTCACAATAAAATTGCTTATTGTGCGTACATGTCTGTACTGTACATTTCAACTCTGGCATGATCATACCTCCTTATATTTTTTCTAATTCTATCAGAGATAGTATTTCACACCTGTTTTTATTTTATACATCTATTCTTCTGTCTTGTGCTTTCGCAGTCTCAGAAACAGAGCGAGCACTGCAAAGAATTCTCTCACCATATAATTTGGAAATACAGCAAGATTACTGCTTGCTGTAATCGCGTAAACTTTTCTGTATCCGATTGATTTTGCCAATTTCACAGCTCGGTAAATATGAAAGTTATTTGTAACAATTCCTATTTTATCCCGTCGCTCATCATCTATAAAAGCAAGACTTTTTTTCAGATTCTCATATGTTGACGTCGATTTTTCTTCCAGGCAGATTCTGTTTGCATCAATCCCACAATTTTCCAAATATTCTGCCATCGCTTCTGCCTCCGTGATATCCTCACCTTTCCCTCTGCCTCCCGATACGATTACAATCGTCTCTGGATTCTCATTGAGATAACGAATTCCACGGTCAAGTCTTCTTTTCAATGCCTCAGTCACTCTTTTCCCGCGAATCTGTGCCCCTAAAATAATAATGTATTTCATATTTTTCGGAGCAACTGATATCATCGCACAAAGAATCAACACTTCCACACAGAAAAAAATCATCCACAGAACAATAAAAATACCGGTTAAAATATACTCAAGCCAAACCGGAATTCCCCTGGTCAGTATTCCGATTCCGATATTCGCCAATCCAAACACCGCCCAGAACCATGTAAACGTTCCATTCCATCGCTTCGTATACCATACAACAAATCCATAATACAGGATACTTAAAATTCCAAGTGCAATGAATCCTGATGCCATGGACTATTTACCGCAGCATTTTTTATACTTTTTCCCGCTTCCACATGGACAAGGATCATTTCTTCCAACTTTCTTTTCCTTGCGGACTGTTCCCGAATTTTTCTGTTCTTTATACAATTCTCTCTTGCGTTCTGGTGTAAAGATGTTATTCCACTGTGGTAATTCATACAGCCAGTCAGCTTTTGCATCCACCATATTCTTATATAACTTTTCTTTGTCAAAGATCAGGTTTACAACTGTATCTTCTTCCATTGTCTCAATTGGATTCTCTTCTTTTAAGCTTTCATTGATTCCATCCAAAAATCCTGTCATTGTAAACACGTCAATTTCATACTTTTCTGCAAGTTCTTTGACTGTTCCTTTTACTTCCTCATCCGGATTTGTCAATAATTTCTCATAGATATTTTTTTCAATTTGAAAATAGGTTCCCCAAAATTTTTGTAATGCTGCACGATCCATCTCCTTTGAATATGCAACTGCTCTCCATTCTTCTAATAATGCCATGTTTATAACTCCTTTGTATTTTCATTCTTATCGCTTTATTATATCTCATTTTTCTTCATAAAACAAGCATACCGAAACTGTTTTTTCTCAGTATGCTTTGTTTTACACTTCAAAATTTAGCAGCTGTTTTTGCTTCCAATGCATTTTGTTTCACTTCTTCAAAATCAGCTCCTGCGGATGCGGCAACCGTGGCCGCCACTGCTCCTTCTACAATCGGGCAGTCTATCATCTCAATTTTCTTGTCAGACATCTCCTCCAGAACCATCTCTGTTGTCATAACAGCACTGCCCATGTCCATCATCACAAGCACTCCGTCTTCGGAATAAACGTCCTCGATTGCCTGATATATTTTTTCATAACTCGTCCCGAGTGTTCCGTCATCCATACCTCCCGCCGCACGGATAAGCGCTTCCGGAGCCATCATCTTTGTAAACTCCACAATGCTGTCCGCCAACTCCCGACTATGAGATACAATTACAATTCCTACCATACTTACCCTCCTTACAAACTTTTGGCAATCACGCTTAGCATTAATGTAAACGAAGTAGCTCCCGGATCCTGATGCCCAATACTGCGTTCTCCCAAATAGCTTGCTCTTCCCTTTGTGGCAATGATAGTCTTCGTAAAATCATTGATGTCCACCGCATCTTTTCCTGCCATCAATTGCCCTGCCTTCATAAATGCAGTCCCATAAAGTGGTCCTGATGCGCCTCCCACCGTAGATACAAGTGTCATTCCAACCGTCTTTAAAATCGTTCCAATGTCTTTATCAGCAAGCGTATCTAACTTTTTTTCCACCTCCTGAAAACCGCGTGAAAGGTTAATTCCATGATCCCCATCACCGATTACATTATCAAGTTCCGTCAAAAACAGTTTTTCTTTCTCAATCGTCTCTCCGATGTTTCTTAAAATTTCAATTACCTTTTGTTGATTTACCATAAGTCGTTCCTTCTTTCTACATTATGCCTTAAATGCGGGTGTATCTGCCTTTGCATCCAGCAGTTTCTTCATCTCGTCATCCAATCTCAACAGAGAAATTGAAAATCCGTCCATTTCAATCGATGTCATATAATTTCCGACAAACGTCTTATATACTTTGATTCCTTTCGCAGCGAGTACATCTGACACATGGTTGTTTACAATAAATAATTCCATAAGAGGAGTTCCTCCTGCGCCGTTGATCAAAACAGCCACTTCGCTATCCGCATAATCGATATCCGCCAGAATCTTTTCCAACAGCATATCTACAATCTCATCTGCCTTTTTCAACGATTCCCTGTGCGTCCCCGGTTCCCCGTGAATTCCGATTCCTACCTCCATCTCATCGTCACTCAGCTCAAATCCCGGTTTCCCTGCTGCCGGAACCGTGCAAGGCTTGATTGCCATTCCCATGGTTCTCACATTGTCGACCACTTTTTGTGCAACTGCCTGTACCGCTTCAAGCTCTGCACCTTCCTCCGCTTTCGCGCCTGCTATTTTATGTACAAAAATTGTTCCTGCCACACCACGGCGCCCAACTGTATACAAACTGTCCTGAACCGCAACATCATCATTCGTAACAACATATTTGACTGGAATACCGTCCATCTCCGCCATCTCTGCTGCCATCTCAAAATTCATAACATCCCCGGTGTAGTTCTTTACAACCATAAAGACACCTTTGTCCGTCTCTATCGCTTTGATACCTTCATAAATCTGATCCGGTGTCGGAGAAGTAAAGACCGGTCCTGCAACGGCAGCATCCAGCATACCTTCTCCTACAAATCCACCATGTGCCGGCTCATGCCCGCTTCCGCCACCACTGATCAGAGCAACTTTTCCTTCTTTTTTTCTGGCTCTTACTACTACATTTCCGCAATCTAATTTTTTTATATATTGCGGATATGCTTTTACCATTCCCAAAACCATTTCATTCTCTACCGCATCCACATTGTTCATAATTTTTTTCATTGTCGAAACCTCCTTGATTCTTTACATTTTCACCATTTTGTATAGTTTTTCATCATTTAAAAGCTTCTTTTTTATAGAATATCACCATACAACTTTCTGGTCAATAGTTTCTATTTGCATTTTTGAAAATCTATCGCTATAATCAAACTATCATATATGAGGAGACGATAGTTATGAGTAAGACAAAACGAATTCTTGCGCTCTTAGGCGTTATTCTGTTAGCAGCGCTTTATCTGAGCACTCTTTTCTTTGCAATTTTTGATTCACCAAATACAATGTGGCTATTCAAAGCTTCTATTGCTGCGACAATCCTGCTTCCGGTTCTTTTATATGCATACTCACTGTTTTACAGATTGTCGCACAAGAATAAGGGTGACTAACTCTGTGTTACACATATAGCTCTGCCGCAAAAAAGGCAGGGCTTTCTTCTTGTCTGAATTGTCTGTCTTCGATTTCTTTTTGTTTTCGTCTCTTCATCAGGTATTCCTCAATCGATATCATTTCCTGATATTTCTGTTTCTTTTCTTTCTGCATACTAAATTCCTCCATCTATATCTATTTCCAACTTTATCATTATATTCATACTCTTACATTTATATTCCTTTTTGAAACAATTTTATTTTAACAACAATTCATGACTAACTTGTGTCAGTTATATAAAATCTTTCTAACTCAATTCTTAAGTTTTTCTATGCGAATTCCTTATTTTCTCTTGACACATTGCCATTACTGACACTACACTATTACTATCGTTTGTGTAATTCAAATCCACACGTTCGATAATCTTAGTAAAAAGGAGACTTGCATATGGAACATTTAATCATCCCTGAAGGATACACTGCACCACTTACGATTCGTGAGACAGAAGTTGCAATCAAAGAAATCAAAGACCACTTTGAGCGTGCCCTCGCAAAATCACTGCATCTGACACGTGTATCCGCTCCACTTTTTGTCAAACCGGAGTCTGGACTGAACGACAACTTAAATGGTGTGGAACGTCCAGTAGCGTTTGGAATCAAAGAGCAGAACGATACCCCGGTGGAAATTGTACATTCCCTTGCAAAATGGAAACGCTATGCATTAAAGCGCTACGGTTTTCACTCAGGTGAGGGTTTATATACAGATATGAATGCAATCAGAAGAGACGAGGATACCGATAACATACATTCGATTTATGTCGATCAATGGGATTGGGAAAAAGTAATTTCTAAAGAAGAACGCAATATGGAGACATTGCAGTACACTGTCCGCAAAGTATACGCTGCGCTTCGCGAGACAGAAGAATATATCTCGAGAAGATATAACTACATAGATCCGATTCTTCCGGAAGAGATCACTTTCATCACTTCACAGGAATTGGAAAATCTATATCCTTCTTCCACTCCTAAGGAAAGAGAATATAAGATTGTCAAAGAAAAGGGAGCTGTCTTCATCTCTCAGATCGGAAAAGAATTGATTTCCGGCGAGAAGCATGATGGGCGTGCACCGGATTATGACGACTGGGAATTGAACGGCGATATCATTGTATATTATCCGGTTCTTGACATTGCATTAGAACTTTCTTCCATGGGAATCCGTGTTGATGAGGAAGCATTAGAACGTCAGCTTGGCTTGGCCGGCTGTCCGGAACGGGCGGAACTTGATTTCCAAAAAGCTCTTTTGAATCATGAACTTCCATATACAATCGGCGGAGGTCTTGGACAGTCCCGTATTTGTATGTACTGCCTAAGAAAAGCTCATATCGGAGAAGTACAGTCTTCTACATGGCCGGAAGAGATTGTAGACACAGCTTTTGCTAACGGAATTCGGTTATTATAATTTCTGGTACACCTAAAAATGGTGCTGCATATATTATGCAGCACCATTTTTTTATTAGTTTGTATAATTATCAAAATATCCCTGAACCAATACAACCGGTGTTCCTTTATCTCCTGAGCCACTTGTAAGGTCACACAAAGAACCGATAAGATCTGTCAACTGTCTCGGAGTTGTTCCCTGAGACGCCATATCTCCAACAAGATTATCGCTCTTTTCTCTGATACGCTTTGAAATTGCTTCTTTCAATGCTTCCCCACTTAAATCTTTGAAATCATTATCTGCAAGATATTTTAACTTCACTTCATTCGGTGTTCCAATCAGACCTTCTGTGTAAGCTGGTGATACAACCGGATCAGCAAGTTCCCAGATCTTTCCTTGTGGATCTTTGAACGCACCATCTCCATATACCATAACCTCTACATGCTTTCCAGTCTTATCCAAAATCTGTTTCTGAATATCTTCTACTAAATCAAAACACTCATTCGGGAATAATTTAATTTTGTCTTCTGTCGATTTATTAGATCCCAATAATCCATATTTTGTATTGTATCCGCTTCCATTTACCGATGCATTCAAAATATCGTCTAATCCGCATACTCTTTCTGCGCCATTCTCCCGTAAAATACGTTTTGTTCTAACGCGTGTATGAATATCACAGTTCAACACATTCTTTGTATAGTTTAAGATTGTTCTTGGATTGTTCGCAAAAATAACTTCTACTTCTGCCCCTGCTTCTTTGATGATATTTGCATAGTAATCTACATAATCTACACCTGTAAATTCGTGCTTGTTCTCGCCAAATAATTCTCTGTATTTTTCCAATGTAAGAACATCGCTGTATGGGTTGATTCCTGCCTCATCTAATTTATCCAATGATACAAGTTCATTTCCCACTTCATCACTTGGGTAGCTTAACATCAAAACAACTTTTTTTGCTCCGGCAGCGATTCCTCTGAGACAGATAGCAAATCTATTTCTTGATAAGATTGGGAAGATTACTCCGATTGTCTCTCCGCCTAATTTTGCTTTTACATCTTCTGCAATGGCATCAATAGAAGCGTAATTTCCCTGTGCTCTTGCTACAATTGACTCTGTAACAGAAATAACATCTCTGTCTCTCAGTTCAAATCCTTCGCTTTTTGCAGCGTCCAATACGCTTTCTACTACAATATCAGCTAAATTATCATTTTCTCTAATGATTGGACAACGAACTCCTCTTGAAATTGTTCCAACTTTTCTTTCCATGTGTTTTTCTCTCCCATCTTACTTTGTAATGTCACGCATTTACAAATCACTTTATTATTGTGTCTTCTTATAAAATACTTTAGCACTGCTTATAAAGCACCGATAGAATTATACTATACTTTCTCCGTGTTATGCAATATTTTTTTCGATATTTGTTTACATCAAAGGTGCAATCAGTCTTAAAACTCTTCCGACCATCTTCATACCGATTCTTCTTGCTTTCACATCAAGCATCGTAATCTTCTGACATGCTTTTAAAGTATTTTGGAAATCACGTTCAATCTCCCACACGACCGGATTGTTATAAATGAATGTACCACATTCAAAATGGTGATACAAACTGCGATAATCAAGATTGATCGTCCCGACCGTCGCAGTATCATTGTCGGACACAAACACTTTCGCATGTACAAATCCCGGTGTATATTCATAAATCTGCACTCCCGCACTGATCAGTTCTTCATAATAGGTCTGCGCTACTGCAAACGCATACCACTTATCCGGAATATGCGGCATAATAATGATAACTTCAATTCCACATTTTGCTGTATAAGTAAGATTTGTCACCATCTCATTATCTAAAATCAGGTATGGCGTCATAATGTGCACGTATTTTTTTGCATGATTCAGCAAATGAAAGTACACCTGCTCTCCAATATTTTCATGATCAAATGGGCTGTCTGCATACGGAAGCACAAAACCAAGTTCTCTTCTGATGTCAAGTGACTTAGGGGTAAGATATTTCGCATAATCTTCCTTTCCCCGCTCGCTGACATTCCACATCTGAAGAAACATCATCGTAAAGTTCTGAACTGCCTCTCCCTTTAACATGACTGCCGTATCCTTCCAGTGTCCGAAACGGACTTTCTGATTAATATACTCATCCGCCAGATTGATTCCCCCAGTAAACGCAACACGTCCATCGATCACACATATTTTCCTGTGATCTCTGTTATTCTGATGTGAAGAGAGAACCGGTTTGATCGGGCTGAACATCTTACATTTAATTCCATATTTTTTCATCGTCTTCGGATAATGGTAAGGCAGTTGTACCATACTGCACATTCCGTCATACATGAAACGGACCTCCACACCTTTCGAGACCTTATCAATGAGAATATCCAGTATCTCATTCCACATGATACCTTCTTCCACTATAAAATACTCTAGAAAAATATATTTTTCTGCAAGTCTTAACTGCTTTTTCATCTCCTTGAATTTATTTTCACCAAGGGGAAAATACGTCACTTCTGTATTGCGATGCACAGGAAATGCCGCCTGATGTGTCAGATAATGTGCAAGATTGGCATTGGCAGGCTTCGATACACGAAGCGCCTCCACCGTCTCCTTATCCTGTTTCATAAATGGCGATGTCGCATCATTCAATGTCCTGAGGCGATGGTCCAAATAACTTGTTCCAGGCTGTATTTTCATAAACAGATAAAACACTGTTCCCACAATCGGAATTAAAAGGATAAACAATATCCACGAAGTCTTAAACGCAGGATTGCTTTTACTGTTTATAATATAAACGACAGAAATCACTTCCAACACGATAAAAATCACATAAATGTAAGTTGCATAGTCTTCCAAATATGTGACTGTCCCTACAATCAAAGCAATCTGGATGATCAATAATACCGCAAGCAACGAAATTCTGCTAAATACAATACTCAATATTCCCTTTTTCGCTTTTTTTACAGGTTCTTTGTTCAATACTCTCACTTCCTTTTCTACTATATAAGAGTTAGTCTAACACAATTCTGATACAGAAACAACAATCGGCTGAATTCCCCTTTCATTTTTCCGACAAAAGTATTATAATGTTTTTCAATGAATCATATTATTTTCAGAAAGGAGTCATCATATGTCAAAAAAATGGAGTAAATTTTTATTAGCACTTGCAGGCATTGGTGCTGCAATCGGCATTGGAATTGCATTTTTCAAGAAAAAGCAACATACACTTGACGATAACAGTGAATTTTCAGATGATTTTGAAGATGAGGATTTTGATCTGGACAGTGACTTAGAACCAGTCACCCAAAGATCTTATGTTTCGCTCAATCAGGAGACAGAGGAGACACCCGCCGAGGAAGAAACCTCATCTGAACAGGACGCAGAAGTATAAAAGAAATAAAAGGAGTTCCACAGTTGGAACTCCTTTTATTTCCATATCTCACACAGGATGTTGCTCGCATCTCGAATCGCTTCTTCACTCATATTTGCATATCCGAGCAATATCGTTGCTTTTGCGTTTTTTTGTTCATCAATATCATATTCTGACAATCCATAAACTCTGATTTCTTTTTCTTCCGCCTGTCTGATCAGTTCTTTTTCTTTTTCTCCCGATGGAAACGTTAAAAGTAAATGTACTCCTGCATGCTCTCCCGAAATGCTGCATCTCGTAAGCAACGGTTTTAACCCAGCCATTAATATATCATGTCTGTTTTTATAAAGTGCTCTCATTTTATTCAGATGACGCTCATAATATCCTTCTTCGATAAACCGTTGGATAATAAACTGATCGACTTTTGAGACCGTCGAGCTTAAAAATCTGCACTTTTCATTATATGCTGTAAGAAGTCGTTTTGGAAGTACCATGTAACTGATTCGGATTGCCGGCGCCAGCGACTTTGAAAAAGTCCCAAGATAAATCACTTTATCATTCATATCATATCCCTGCAATGCCGGAATCGGTCTTCCTTTGTACCGAAACTCACTGTCATAATCGTCTTCTATAATATATCTTTCTTCGGATTCTCCCGCCCATCTGAGCAGTTCCATTCTTCTTTTGATCGGCATAACGATACCAAGCGGATATTGGTGAGACGGCATAACATATGCGGTGTCTGCATTCGATTCACACAATTTTGAGACTTCCATTCCATATTTATCCATATCAATCGTCATCACTTCACAGGAAAGATTTCGAAACAAACGATACGCCTGCTTGTAAGTAGGATTCTCAAATGCAACCTTTCGTTGCTCTCCCATCACCATGCTAAGCAGCATAAGCAGATAATCATTTCCCGCACCGACAATAATCTGTTCCGGCTGACAATTCACTCCACGTGCCTGATACAGGTAGTTACGGATTGCATTTCGAAGCCCCTCTTCTCCCTGTGAATTTCCGAGACGGAACAAGTCCGTTCGATCGTCCACCAATATTTCTTTTGATAATTTTCTCCACACATTATACGGGAAGCTGCTTAAATCAATTCCACGCGGGCTGAAATCATAACGATATTTTTTCTTCTCGGTTTTCTCTCCTGCTTTTGATACCATGTTAAGCTCCGCAAATTGATACAATCCTTCCAATTGCGCGGCAAAAAAGCCTTTACACGGCTCCGACTCAATATACCCTTCCGACAAAAGCTGTTCATATGCCAGCTCTACCGTACTTCGGCTCACCTCCAAATGTCTGGAGAGAGCCCGTGTAGAAGGCAGTTTTTCTCTGCAGGCAATCCGCCCACTTTGAATCTCTGTCTTAATATGCCGGTAAATCTGCTCATACAGTGGCACATCCGATTTTGTCTTCAAATTGATTGTCAATTCATTCATCTGTTTATTTTGGCAGTTTGAAAGAGCTCTTCAAGGATACGATACGGTTAAATACAAGCGCATCCGGTTTTGAATCTTTCGCATCAATACAGAAATATCCGTTTCTCACAAACTGGAAGCTGTCATATGCTTTTGCATCGTCAAAGCTTGGCTCTAAATAGCAGTCTTTCAAGATTGTCAATGAATTTGGATTCAAGTTCAAAGAACCGTCCTCTTTATTGTAAACACCTTTTTCTTCGTCAACAATATTTTCATAAAGACGTACTTCTGCTTTCACTGCATATGGAGCTGGTACCCAGTGAATCGTACCTTTTACTTTTCTTCCTGTAAATCCACTTCCACATTTTGTCTCTGGATCATACGTACAGTGAATCTCTGTGATATTACCGTTTTCATCTTTTACAAAGCTTTCACATTTTACAAAATACGCATGCATCAGGCGCACTTCGTTTCCTGGGAACAAACGGAAATATTTTTTCGGTGGCTCTTCCATAAAGTCTTCTCTCTCAATGTAAAGCTCTCTGCAGAAAGGTACTTTACGGTATCCTAATTCTTCATTTTCCAAATTATTTGCCACATCCAAATATTCAACCTGTCCTTCCGGATAATTGTCGATGATCAGCTTGATCGGATCAAGCACTGCCATCATACGTGATTTTTTCATCTTCAAATCTTCACGGATACAGTATTCTAACATTGCGTAGTCCACAGAGCTGTTGCTCTTAGACACTCCGCAGAGATCTACGAACATCTTCAATGATTCCGGTGTAAATCCACGTCTTCTAAGTGCCGCAATTGATACAAGTCTTGGATCATCCCATCCATCTACAATACCGTCTTCGACTAATTTTTTGATATATCTCTTTCCTGTCACCACATTTGTCAAATATAATTTTGCAAACTCAATCTGTCTTGGTGCCGGTTCAAACTCACATTCTCTTACAACCCAGTCATACAGTGGTCTGTGATCTTCAAACTCTAATGTACAGATAGAATGTGTGATTTTCTCAATCGCATCTTCAATCGGATGTGCGAAATCGTACATTGGGTAAATACACCATTTATCACCTGTATTGTGATGCGTCATATGTGCCACACGGTAAATGATCGGGTCACGCATGTTGATGTTCGGTGATGCCATATCGATTTTTGCACGGAGCACTCTCTCCCCATCTTCAAACTCTCCATTTTTCATCGCCTCGAACAGCTCTAAATTCTCTTCCACCGTACGTTCACGGTACGGGCTGTTTCTTCCCGGTTCTGTCAAAGTTCCTCTGTACTCGCGAATCTCTTCCGCTGTCAGATCACATACATATGCTTTTCCTTTTTTGATTAATTTCACAGCACATTCATACATCTGGTCAAAATAATCTGATGCAAAAAACAGATTGTCTTTCCAGTCTGCTCCAAGCCATTTGATATCTTCTTTAATAGACTCTACAAATTCCACTTTCTCTTTTGTTGGATTCGTATCATCAAAACGCATATGGAATGTACCGTTATATTTCTGTGCCAATCCATAGTTCAGCAAAATAGATTTTGCATGTCCGATATGAAGATATCCATTCGGCTCCGGCGGGAATCTTGTGCATACCGTATCATATACACCTTCTCTTAAATCTTTTTCAATTTCCTGTTCTATAAAATTTTTTGAAACTACTTCGTTTTCCATGTCATTCCTCCACTATCTATTCTTCTTCCGTAAAATCCAAGACCACTTCACAGAAGATTCACTTTATTCTATAGGATACCATAAAATAAAGTTTGGAACAACACGTAATCTGCATTTTGCTATGATTTCTCTGTAACTTTCACGTAGGTACATCCATGCTCCATAAAATTGTCTTCATCTATTAGACAGCGAATTCCCTAAAATGGTTTCACTTCGAAAATTTTTTACTAAAAATAACATTGACAGATGAAACAAGCTATAGTAATATAAATTTGTTGTAAAAATATATGCTGCTGTGGCGCAGTCGGTAGCGCGTCGCCTTGGTAAGGCGGAGGTCACGGGTTCAAGTCCCGCCAGCAGCTGTACTCAGAACCTTTGATTTTTCAATGGTTCTTTTCTTTTTATCATATCAAATTCAAAATTCCACGATTTTTTACAATATAAGAAATACTGTACATTGGTAATAGTATACTTACCCAGGGAGCTGATGAGGTGCTATGCCAGCCACCCAGTAGAAAGGGGGTTGGTGCTTATGGTAACATGGTCTGATTTGTTTTCCTTTATTGCTATGCTTTGTGCAGTGATTACCCTTGTAACTAACAACAAACGCAAAAATAGCGCCACACCCGCAAAGTGTAGCGCTATTCTGTAATACATATTTCGCCGGGTAGCTTCTATATCTGCACAATCCCTGCCATTTTCGCTTTAATTCGCTGCAGTGCATTATCAATGGATTTCGGGCTTTTATCCAAAAGCTTTGCAATCGTCTGATAATCGATTCCCAACAAATGCAAATGCAGTACCCGATTTTCCAGATCACTCAACCTTTGTTTTAACTCCTGCTCAATCATCTGCAGATATTCTTTATTCAGGAACAACTCCTCTGGATTATTGTCTTTCATTGTCTGAATCGTCTCGATCAGAGGCTGCTGTTTTTCTTCCTGTGTATCCTCTCCCTGCTCATACAGGGAAATGTAAGAGTTCAACGGCATATGTTTCTGCCTCTGAGACGCTTTGATTGCACTGTACATCTGTCTTGATATACAAAGATCCGCAAAACTTGCAAAGGACGTTCCCTGCTCACTGTCATAATCACGCACCGCTTTGAAAAGTCCGATCATCCCCTCCTGAATCAAGTCATCGTTTTCCCCACCGAGAAGATACATCTCTTTCGCCTTTTTCTTCACAAGAAATTTATACTTATCCATGACATAATCGGTAATTTCCTGTTCCCCTGCCCGCAGATTGCAGATTAGCTGCTCATCTGTCATTTTTCCATAATCAGACATTCTTTTTCTCCTAAAACTACTGCAAACGCTGTCTTACAATCTCATATGCTAATACACCTGCCGCCACAGATGCATTCAAAGAATCAATGTCACCTTTCATCGGAATAGATGCGATGAAATCACATTTTTCTTTCACAAGCCGGCTTACTCCATCTCCTTCATTTCCAATAACCATCCCGATTGGACCTGTCAGATTCAGTCGGTACATGGATTCGCCGCCCATATCTGCACAGACAAACCATAACCCTTTTTCTTTCAGCTCTTCCATTGTTTTTGCGAGATTTGTCACCTTTGCGACCGGAGTATAATTAAGCGCTCCCGCAGATGTCTTTGCAACAGTAGCTGTAAGCCCGACTGCACGTCTCTTTGGAATGATCACGCCATGTGCCCCTGCAAGGTTTGCGGTACGGATGATCGCACCAAGATTATGTGGATCTTCAATGTTATCAAGCAAAATCAAAAACGGATCTTCGCCCTTCTTCTTTGCCAGTTCCAACATGTCTTCCACTTCTGAATACTCATAGGCCGCTGCATATGCAATCACACCTTGATGTTTCTTTGTCTCAGAAATCTGATCCAATCGTTCTTTTGTCACAAAATTAATGATAGTATCATGTTTTTTCGCCTCTCTGATAATTGTGCGGACCGGACCATCCTGACAGCCGTCAAGCACAAACAGCTTATCCACAGGTTTACCGGAGCGAAATGCCTCAATCACTGCATTGCGTCCCTCAACCATCAAATTTTCTACCTTTATCTCTTCGCTCATATAAGCCTCCTACACTTCTTTTTCTTTCAAACTGTCCAGACCGATTTTCACCAAATCCAACATTCGTTTCCATTCTTTTTTCAAATACGGATATCCGACCAACGCCTCGAATCCGGGTGCTCTTCTATAATCGGTAATCGATTGATTTTTTGCCGGAGATACCGATTTTGCGTTTCTTCCACGCTTGTAAACAGCATGTTCTTCTTCTGTCAGCTCTTCCTGCATCGCGCGCATCATGAGAGACTGGGTGGACGCCTGAACATACATGCTGGTCTCCTTGTGCAGCTTATTCACCTGGCGGTTGCCTTGATTGATCACAAGGCTTTTGATAATCAAATCGTATATACTATCTCCTATATATGCCAATGTAAGAGGTGAATAACTGTTAACATCCACCTCTTTCATTTGAAAAACTTCTTGCATATAGGAATCAAATTCAAACCCTATGCTCTTTTCCATTTTACTCCTTCACGTGTATCCTCTAAAATAATTCCTTTTTCCAACAACTCGTTACGAATCTCATCTGCACGTTTAAAATTCTTTTCTTTTCTCGCCGCCTGGCGCTCCTCGATCAGCTTTTCAATATCTTCCGCAAGCAGCTCCTCTTCTTTTTCTACGATCAATCCAAGTACATCTGCCAGCTTCACAATCAGATCATGAAGTCCTTTCAAATACTCTTTTGAACTTTCTGCTGTCGCAGTCGTATTTGCAAATTTTACAAGTTCAAAAATAGAAGCAATTGCATCGGCAGTATTAAAATCATCTTCCATCGCCGTCTCAAAGCCTTCCACGAATTCTTTCGTCTTTTCGAAGGTTTCCTTCTCCACATCTGTCATCGCCTCAGCCGAAGTTGCATTTTCCAAATGTTTCAGATTGTCCACAGCGGTCACGATACGTGTGAGACCATTTTTTGATGCTTCCATTAAATCAGCACTAAAGTTCAACGGGCTTCTGTAATGTGCGCTCAGCATAAAGAAACGAAGTACCTGAAGGTCATACTGTTCGCTGATTTCTCTCACTGTTCTGAAGTTACCAAGTGATTTTGACATCTTACGGTTATCAATATTTAAAAATGCATTGTGCATCCAATACCTTGCAAACTCTTTTCCATTTGCCGCCTCACTTTGTGCAATCTCGTTTTCATGGTGCGGGAATACAAGGTCCTCCCCTCCCGCATGGATGTCAATCTGATCTCCGAGATATTTTTTCGACATCACAGAACACTCAATATGCCATCCAGGACGTCCGTCGCACCAAGGCGACTCCCGCGCCGGCTCTCCTTCTTTTTTCGGTTTCCAAAGAACAAAATCCAATGGATCTTCTTTTTCGTCTTCCCCCGACACTAACAGAGAGCGTCCTCCTGACTGCAGATCATCCAGATTCTTATGAGAAAGCTTTCCATACTCATCAAACTTTCTTGTACGGAAATACACCGTACCATTCTTTTCGTAAGCATATCCTTTGTCGATCAATTCCTGAATCATCTCGATCATGCCACAGATTTCTTCTGTTGCAAGCGGATGCTTTGTGGCAGGCTTCACGTTCATCCCAGCCATATCTTTTTTGCATTCTGCAATGTATCTTTGCGAAATCTCATTTGCAGATACACCTTCCTCAATCGCTTTTTTGATAATCTTATCATCGACGTCTGTAAAGTTTGATACAAAGTTCACATCATAGCCTTTGTACTCAAAATAACGTCTCACTGTATCAAATACAATCATCGGTCTTGCGTTTCCGATATGGATAAAATTGTATACCGTCGGACCGCAGACATACATCTTAACTTTTCCTTCTTCCAACGGAATAAATTCTTCTTTTCTTCTTGATAATGTGTTATATAATTTCATAATGTCCTCCTTCTTGTGCATCATCTGCGTCCTTCTTAGTGACACATCTGAGCTGACTTTCTAATTCTTTTAATTGTTTTTTCAATTTCAGATTATCCTGATGAAGTTCTCTTAGGTCATTCAGTACCGGATCCGGTAAATGCACCTGATCCATATCTGTTCTCGGGATTTTTTTATCACCCATTCTCACAATTCTTCCCGGTACACCGACCACCGTACAATTTGGCGGGACTTCTTCCAGAACAACTGAGCCTGCACCTATCTTTGAGTTCTCCCCTATCGTGAAAGAGCCAAGAATCTTCGCTCCGGCGCTCACCATAACATTGTCTTCCAACGTCGGATGCCGTTTCCCCTTTTCCTTTCCGGTTCCTCCAAGTGTGACTCCCTGATACAGTGTCACATTGTCACCGATCACCGTCGTCTCTCCTATGATCACACCGCTTCCGTGATCGATAAAGAGCCCTTTTCCAATGGTCGCCCCCGGATGAATCTCTATCCCGGTCTTTCTGGCAGCACGCTGCGAAACCCATCTCGCAAGAAAATAGTGTTTGTTCAAAAACAGCTTATGTGCCACCCGATAACTCAATATGGCTTTAAAACTGGAATAAAGAAGCACCTCCATCCCTGTCTTGATGGCAGGATCTCGTTCTTTGATTACGTTTAATTCCTCTTTTATATATGATATCATTCCCATCAACGTTCCTCCCAAATTCACAGATCTTCTATGTCGCAATTATTGCACAGGCGAAATTTCCTGTGCAATAAAAAACTTCGCCTCTAATACTCTAGAGACGAAGTTCAATCCGCGGTTCCACTCTAATAAAGGAATCTCCTTCCTTCACTTGATGCATGTAACGTATGCTGCCCGAATTCGGCTACTGTCTGTTCGCCAAACCAACTCCCGAATGCACTTCATATATTCTTTCCTCAAAATTGCTTTCAGCCGATGGCAATCTCTCTCTGTCAGTTCCAAATATACTACTCTTTTCGTTCTAAGTCTTTCTCACTATATTTATACAGTTTATGAAAATTTTTTTGTTTTGTCAACCTTTATACTACTTCATTCAAAAAAACTTTTGACAACGGAATAAATTTTTTAAGATTTTCTTTTAATTCTTTTTCGAGATGCCTATCTTCTTTGGAGGGATAGCCAAACATGAAATTTGTGAGTTCTCCAACAGAAATTGCTCCGCAGGAATGCTCCGGTGTTTCACATCTTCCCACAACAGTCACGCCGTTCAGTGCATCTCCAACAATATGAAAGATATGATGGTTCTCTTCCAAAAATGAATCTATAACTTGTACATAAAAATCCACATCTTCTTTTAAAGAAAAGCATTTTAAGAAGGTCTCTAAATGCAAAATCCGCACCATGATCATCGGCACTTCTTTTTCTGTTCCATATGCACCGCATTTTACACGTTCCTGTTCATTTCCAGTTAATGTATAAACGGCATGCAAAAAATCTTCTTCTCTCAAAAACAGTGGTTCACGAATCTCATACCGCTCCCCTTTCGCATAACAGTACATTCCCACGATGTGATCATCTCTCTTTGCCATGACAATTCCACCTTGTTCACTTTTCTGCTCTGCGAGAACCGTTCTATAATACTTCTCATCCCGCACTGCCACAACCTGCTCATCCTTCAGAAATTGATTTGCAAATTCTGCAAGTTTTACACAGTCCTTCTCATCTGCAAGGACAATCTTTAGCGTCTCTTCTTTTTTCTCTCTCCCCGACACTTCACATTGCCCTTGATTGTAGACAAATCGAAAATCATACGGATAGTATATTGCCTCCGCAGCCGGCATCAAAAACGTAAATGGTTCTTTTCTGTCATACATTTCTCGCATCACATGTTTTAAAAGCCGTCCCATCAGCCCACGTTTCCGGTATTTTTCATCTGTCGCAACCGCAATAATGTAGTTCGTAGAAAAGCTGGCTTTGTTCACACGCAGCCGGTAAGGATTCAGTTGGAGCATTGACCGAATCGTTTGATCTTCTTCCATGACAAAAATCTCATTTTCAGCTGTTTTAATACTATAATAATAATCCAAAAACGCCTCCGTATCTTCGGTAAAAATCTCCTCCCAAAGTCTCCGCGTCTTCTCATGTTCCGTCTTTTCTAATTTTCTCAGATTCATTCTTTACGCTTCCTTACCATTGCTTCTTACACACCCTCTGCAACCGACGCAATTTTTTTCTTCACTGTCAGCCACTTTATAGCTGGCAAGATTTGTAATCTTTTCAATCGCACAGATTGCCTGAGAAGAAATTCCATCTCCATTCCCTGTAAATCCAAGACCTTCTTCTGTCGTCGCCTTTACATTTACCTGATCCACCTCGATTTTCAACGCCTCGGCAATATTTTTTCTCATCATCTCTATATGCGGCAGCATCTTTGGGCGCTGTGCAATAATCGTAGCATCAATATTCTCAATCACATAAAGATGCTCGTCCAAAAGTTTTCCCACATGCTGAAGCAGGAGAATACTGGAAATTCCTCTATATCGCTCATCGCTGTCCGGAAAATGCTTTCCGATATCTCCAAGTGCCGCTGCTCCCAAAAGTGCATCCATAATTGCATGAACAAGCACATCCGCATCAGAATGACCGAGCAGTCCTTTCTCGTATGGAATATTCACGCCCCCTAAAATTAAATCTCTTCCCTCTGTCAATTTATGCACATCATATCCTAATCCTACTCTCATCTATGCCACTCTCCTTTTTATGGAATTTTTTATTACGCAAAAAGAGGCTAACGCACCAGCATCAACCCCTTCTTCTTAGTAGCGGGAACTGGATTTGAACCAGCGACACCACGGGTATGAACCGTGTGCTCTAGCCAACTGAGCTATCCCGCCTTGCTGTGAACACTTAGTGACAGTTCTCTTGTCACTTACGTGCGATGCACATCGACACCCTTAGTGAGGTTCTTTCGAACTTAGTAGTCGATGCTATATTACCACATTCGATAATATGATGGTAATATCATGGGACCAATAGGGCTCGAACCTATGACCCTCTGCTTGTAAGGCAGATGCTCTCCCAGCTGAGCTATGATCCCATATGCTTGCGGGTTATCTCTAACCCGCTCTGCTATTATACTATCATCTTCGACAAAATGTCAACACTTTTTTTAATTTTTTTTATTTTTTCAAATTTTTACACAATTCCCTGTGCTGTCATAGCCTCTACAACCTTCTCAAATCCGGCGATATTGGCACCTACTACGTAATTTCCTTTTGCTCCGTATTTCTCAGCAGCATCTGCCATATTGTGGCAAATATTTACCATAATACCTTTCAACTTGCTGTCAACTTCTTCGAATGTCCAGCTCAGACGTTCGCTGTTCTGTGACATCTCAAGCGCAGATGTAGCAACTCCACCAGCATTTGCAGCCTTACCTGGTGCGAACAATACACCATTTGCCTGAAGATATTCCGTAGCTTCCATTGTTGTAGGCATGTTTGCACCTTCTGCCACTGCAATAACACCGTTGGCAACTAACGCTTTTGCATCCTCTAAATGTAATTCGTTCTGAGTTGCACATGGAAGAGCGATATCCACTTTCACATTCCATACGCCTCGTCCTTCATGATATTCAGAGTTTGGACGATAATTTTTATATTCTGTCAAACGCGCACGTTTTACTTCTTTGATCTCTTTCAATGCCGCAACATCAATTCCTTCCGGATCGTATACCCATCCTGTAGAATCACTCACTGTCACAACTTTTGCTCCAAGCTCCTGTGCTTTTTGTGTTGCGTAGATTGCAACATTACCAGAACCTGACACTGCAACTGTCTTGCCTGCAAGTTCGATTCCATTTAATTTCAGCATCTCTTCTGTCAGATATAACAGACCATATCCTGTTGCTTCTGTTCTCGCAAGAGATCCACCATAACTTAATCCTTTTCCTGTAAGCACACCTTCGTATACTCCGCGAATGCGTTTGTACTGCCCGAACATGTAACCGATCTCTCTTGCTCCTGTTCCGATATCTCCTGCTGGAACGTCTGTATCTGCTCCAATATATTTACACAATTCTGTCATAAAGCTTTGGCAGAATGCCATTACTTCTCTGTCTGATTTTCCTTTTGGATCAAAATCAGAACCACCTTTTCCTCCACCGATTGGAAGTCCAGTCAATGAGTTTTTGAAAATTTGTTCAAAACCTAAGAATTTGATAATACCTAAGTTTACAGAAGGATGAAGACGTAATCCACCTTTGTATGGTCCGATCGCACTGTTGAACTGTACACGGTATCCTGTGTTAACCTGAACCTGTCCGTTATCATCTACCCAAGGCACTCGGAATTTGAACTGTCTTTCTGGTTCAACAAGTCTTTCTAAAAGCGCGTCCTTTCTGAATTTCTCTTCATTCGCTTCCACAACAACTCTAAGAGATTCCAACACCTCTTTTACAGCCTGATGAAATTCAGGTTCTGCTGGGTTTTTTTTCACAACTAATTCAATTACCTCATCTACATATGACATATTGTTTTCCTCCTAAATAATAAAATTAGCCGCACAGAATCCATCTGCACGGCCCCATTGCCTCATTACACTTTATCAGTATAACGTGTTGTCCTATGAAAGTCAAGATTTTTTTAGATAATATACTTTTTTTCCTTTTATCATATCCTCTCTCAAAATCTCGTTCTTTGTCATGTATTCAAGAAACGGATTGATAAACTCTTTCGGATTCGTCACACCTATCTTATTTTTACTGTAAAACTGTCCCACCTGAACATCCTTGATCAACTGTTCAATCTCATTTTTCCGAAGATATTCTTTCTTTTTCAGTTCCTTTTTCACAATCTTGCAGCACTTTGCATATAGCATCCTTGCAAGCTCCTGTGACTGGCTCTGTGCTTTTTTCAGTCCCCACGCATAGAGAACTGCCCCAAGAACCGCAAACATTAAAATATAGATTACATATCTACTAAGCATCTTTTCTTTCCTCTTTCAACAACACAAACTTATTGTCCCTCATAATCTCAACAAATTTAATCAGTCTTTCATAAACCGGATCCGCTTTTTTCCCAAACTCCTGCCTCACCAGCTCGGCAACCTCATGCATATCTCTTTTTCCGTCTAACTGTTTCCACACAAAGCTTCCGAGTGCATCCATCGCAATCTCGCTCTGCTTTGGTCTGTGAAATACTTTCTGTGCAAGCCAATGATAGAATCCTTTCCACTCAATGATCAGGCATACCAAACCATCTTCTTTTTCCTTCCATACATAAGCCGGATTCTTCATAAACACATAATCCAAATAATTCTCTTTCTTTTCTTTCTTCCGTCCCATAGCTCTATCAGCCTTTCCGTTAAAATAGAGTTTTTTATATCATAACAAATTTCATGCAGCCTGTCAAAAGGCTGCATGAACACTTTACTCTTCTAATTAATTTTTATTTTCTTTTGAAAACAGTGTTACTTTGAACAGTGAACCGATAACTACAACTAAGAAGATGAGAATCGCGCCAATCTGTCCAAGTGAGAATCCTCCTAACAATTTTGTCAGATCAAGTTCCACTACAGCGAATACCGCAAGTAAAATTCCGACAAGACCTTCACCGGCAATCATACCGGAAGTATAGAGAATACCTCTGTCGATAGCAGCTTTTTTCTTTTCTTCTGAAAGACCGCGTTTCTTTTCAACAACAAGTCTTACAAGACCACCTGCCATGATACCGGCATTTAAAGAAAGTGGTAAGTACATACCTACTGCAAACGGAAGTACCGGAATTCTCAAAATCTCAACTACAATTGCGATTGCTGCACCGGCTCCGATCAATCCCCAAGGAAGATCTGCATTCATAACACCTTCCACGATCATTCTCATCATTGTAGCCTGCGCTGCCGGAAGTTCTGTTGAACCATATCCCCATGCTTCGTTGAGCAGGTAAAGTACTCCACCGATTGCAAGTGAAGATGTAAGAACACCGATCAATTCTCCCCACTGCTGTTTCTTTGGTGTGGCACCAACGATAAATCCAGTCTTCAAATCCTGAGATGTATCACCCGCAATTGCTGCTACGATACAGATAATAGAACCGATTGCGATTGCACCTTTCATACCTGTCGCACCATCGAGACCTGTTGCTTTTAATAAGATTGTCGCAATCAAAAGTGTTGCGATTGCCATACCGGATACCGGGTTATTACTGCTTCCGATCAGACCAACCATTCTAGATGATACTGTCGCAAAGAAGAAACCAAAGATTACGACGATAACTGCTCCCAATAAATTGATTGGGAATGTAGGAAGCAACCAAATTGCAATTGCAATGACTCCAACACCGATTAAGATAACCGGCATCGGCATATCCTGATCTGTTCTCAGTCCACTTGCTGCTTTTCCCTTATTATTAGACATACTCTTCATTGCCTGAGAGAACGTCTTTACAATCAATGGCAATGATTTGATCAAACTGATGATACCACCTGTTGCAACTGCACCGGCACCTATGTACTTAATGTAAGTTCCCCATAACTCACTTGGCGCAAGCGAACTGATTGGTTTTGTTCCAGGGAAGATGATCGCATCCCCTGCAAACAAGCTGATCAATGGCATCAATACGAACCAGCTGAGCACACTACCGGAGAACATGTAGCTTGCAATTCTTGGTCCACAGATGTAACCAACGCCTACAAGTGCAGGAAGCACATCCATACCGACTGCCGACCCTTTGTATGCCTTAATATCATAGTTTACACTGCTTGGGAACACTCCCAAACCGTCAGCCACAAATTTGTATACTGCCGCAATCCCAAGTCCGGAAAATACGACAGATGCTTTTGATCCTCCCTCTTCACCTGCAAGAAGTACTTCTGCACAGGCAGTTCCTTCCGGATATGGAAGCACACCGTGTTCTTCAACAATCAACGCTTTACGAAGCGGAATCATGAATAAAACACCCAATGTACCACCGACAAGTGCTATCAAGAAAATCTCAAAAAGTCCAGGTGCTTCAATTCCTTCCACACCATCTGCTGCCCACAAGAATAATGCAGGCAATGTAAAAATTGCTCCGGCCGCAACTGATTCACCAGCTGAACCGATTGTCTGTACCATGTTATTCTCTAAGATAGAATCTCTTCTGAGAATCACACGAATAATTCCCATGGAAAGAACTGCCGCAGGAATTGATGCAGACACAGTCATTCCAACTCTCAATCCAAGGTACGCATTCGCCGCACCAAAGACTACCGCCAAAAGAATACCAATGAACAGCGATGTAAATGTGAACTCTGGTACTATTTTGTCAGCGGAAATAAATGGTTTAAAATCTTTTTTGTTATCCATCCTTTTCTCTCCCATTCTTTATTATTTTAATGCTTTATCTCCACAAAGCATTATAGCACCTTTCTGTCCATAAGTCACGTACTTTTGTTTTTATTTTATATTTTTTCGTAATTTTTGCATTTTATTCAGTTTTAAATCCGCCACTTTCAATAAAATTGTCTATACTTCTCATGATGACAAATCCAATCACAAACAAAAGAATCAATGCTAAAATTAATATAAAGTTTCTCATTCTCACTCACCTCTTCTTCTGCACTGTATTCTAGCAATCCTCTTGTTAAAATCTGATAAAAACAAATCTGTTTCCGTAAAGATTGTATTAAAACATTTTTTTCTTTATATAATCTTTATATTAATTTTTCTTTCTTAATGTGTTTTTAATTTACTATCTCTTATAATCTATATAGTTTATAAATAATCAAAGAGGTGATTTTTATATCTTCTATACAAAAACTTTATCATCATTTTCTTCACCTTTCGCCTATGAAGATTATTTTATTTGGATACTGCGCGATCATATGTATCGGTTCTATACTTTTGGCTCTTCCTATTTCTACAAGAAATCCGGATGCAGCCAATTTATTTACCGGTTTTTTCACAGCCACGTCTGCAACGTGCGTGACCGGTCTGATCCAGGTTGATACATACACCCATTGGTCTTTCTTCGGTCAGGGTGTCATTCTCTGTCTGATTCAGATTGGCGGAATCGGATTCATGACACTTTGCATTTCGATCATGACACTCACGAAGCGAAAGATTGGTTTGGTATCCAGATCATTGATGCAGAACTCGGTCTCTGCTCCACAAATTGGCGGAATTGTAAAAATGACACGCTTTATCATAATAGGTACGTTTTCTATTGAATTTTTAGGGGCTTTTTTACTTGCCTTTCACTTTTGTCCCAAGTTTGGGCTCTCAAAAGGAATC
>OGCU01000307.1_pt1 | contig 26577 bp, 20 predicted proteins | sample 1570251 | NCBI WGS metagenome assembly OGCU01 (sample SAMEA2582182, study PRJEB24529) | metagenome | biome: Human gut stool | place: China | collected 2011
CGTCCTATGTAAGGTACACCCAAGAAAACGAGCAAGGCGAAGTTTGATTAGCTATGTGCTACTGCAGACTGAGAACGTAGTTCTGTTGACTAAAGCACACAAGTAAAAGTGTAAAAAATCTTAAAATATAAATAAATTGAAATAGGTGATAAAAAATGATTGAAAAAAATATTTTTGATGCGATTAATCAAAAAAAATTAAAATTAGATGAATTAAGACCATTGTCAGAAGAGACAGTAAAAAGTTTAAGAGAAAGTGTTTTATTAGAATGGACATATAATTCTAACGCTATAGAGGGAAATATATTGACTCTACTTGAAACAAAAGTGGTTTTAGAGGGGATAACAGTTGGTGGAAAAAGTTTAAGAGAACATTTAGAGGTTGTAAATCATAAAGAGGCAATCTTGTATTTAGAAGATATTATAAGAAATAAAGAGCCATTTAGTGAGTGGCAAATAAAAAATATTCACCATTTAGTTTTAAAAGGTATTAATGATAAGTATGCAGGGAATTATAGAGATCAGCAAGTGATGATTTCAGGAGCTCAACATCTCCCACCAGCACCATTTTTATTAAAAGAAAAAATGAATGAATTTATAGAGTGGTATTCTACAAAAGCACAAGAGTTGCATCCAGTAGAAAGGGCTGCAATGGTTCATATTATATTTGTAGGGATACATCCATTTGTTGATGTAAATGGAAGAACATCTAGATTACTTTTAAATCTGGAATTAATGAAAAATGGCTATCCTCCAATAGTTATAAAAAATGCAAACAGATTAGAGTATTATTCAGCTCTAGATAAAGCACATACGACAGGAGAAAATTTTGATTTTGTCTCTTTAGTTGTGAAAGAAACAAATGACATGTTAGATCGTTATATATCTCTTTGCAATAATAATTTTTAGATATAAAAAACTTGGTTCTCACGAGAGAACCAAGCAAAGTTTATTTATTTAACTTTTTTGAGAAGTAAATCATATCAATAAGCTGCTTTCCATCCTCAAAGATTAAGTGGTCATAGTTATCGGTAAAAAAGTTTTTAATTCGATGAGATTCTGTAAAACCACAATTTTTATAGAAGTTAATAGTTGAAGGAGTTTCTCCAGTTCCAACTAGTATAGTGTTATAATTATTTTTATAATATTCAAAAATAAACTTAATAAGTTTTTTAGCATATCCTTGTCCCTGAAATTGGGAGTAGGTTGCGATATTTTTTAGCTCACATATACCATTGCCCTCGTCAGTTACAACACATATAGTTTTTAAAATATCGTTATCAAATAAAGCAAACATCTCTCCACGACTCAAATATCTATCAATCATAGATTCTTGCTCGTCTCCAAGAAGTAGTAAATCTAGATATAACTTTTTATTATTTTCTATTTTTTTTATCATAGTTTTCCTTTTTAAAGATTTTTTTTATTATTTTTGCTCAATAGAGCAAGATTCTAAATATTTTTCAGCCCACTTTTCAATCATTTCTAAGGCTGGTAAAAGAGCTAATCCCTTTTCGGTAAGTTTATATTCAACTCTAGGTGGAACTTCTGGGTAAACTATTCTCTCTACAATTTTTTCCTCTTCTAACGCTTTAAGTTGTTCGTTTAATATTTTTTGAGTAATTCCATGAATTCTTCTCTGAAGTTCTAAAAATCTAACAGGCTCCTCTTTCAAATGACAGATAATTAATGCTTTCCATTTTCCACGAATAAATTCTAATCCCAAATCTAGTTGGCAAAAGTAGTTTTTATCTTTATAATTTAACATTTTATCTCCCTTTAATTTCAAAAAATTTTTAGTATTTATATTTTAACATTTAAATCATTAATGTCAAATAACAAATTTTTTTAATATTATTAAAATACTTTTTATAAAGAAAACCTTATTCTGTTTAAATTCTTACAAAAAAGTAAGTAGTCTTACAAAAAAGTGCGTACTTGTTAAAGAAATTATAATGAAATATAATCTCGTTATAATATAAAAGTTTAAAGGAGATAAATGTGAAAAGTATTTTTGATAAAACAAAATTAGGTAATTTAGAAATGAAAAATAGAATAATAAGAGGAGCGTTATGGGAAGATTTAGCAGATGAAAAAGGGCACCTTACTCCAGAACTTTCAGCTATTTATGAAGAATTAGCTCAAGGTGGAGCTTCAACTCTTATTACAGGATATGCTTTTGTTACTAAAGATGAGCAACCGAATCCTGGAATGATGGGGATATATGATGATAGTTTTATTCCTGAATATCAAAAATTTACAAATAAAATTCATGAATATGGAGCTAATATAATAATGCAAATAGTTTACGGAGGGTTCATGACAACGTTTAATGTTGGAGAAAGAACTATTTGGGGGCCTTCAACTATACAAAATGAAAATACTGGAACTTGGGCTAAAGAGATTACAAAAGAAGAGATAAAGTATTTAGTTAAAGCATATGCTAATGCAGCATTAAGAGTTAAAAAATCAGGATTTGATGGTGTAGAAATACATGGCGGTCATGGATATCTTCTTAGTCAATTTTTATCACCATATTATAACAAAAGAACTGATGAATATGGTGGTTGTATTGAAAATAGAGGAAGAATTATATTTGAAATTTTTACAGCTATGAGAGAGTCTGTAGGAAAAGATTTTCCAATTTGGATTAAATTAAACTCTGCTGATTATGTTAAAGAGGGTGGACTTACAGAAGAGGACAGCATGTACGTTGCTAAAAAACTTGCAGAGTTAGGAATTGATGCAATAGAGGTTACAGGTGGAAATGAATCTATAAAAGAGGTATCAGAAAATAATTTAGGTGCTGCTAGAACAAAAGTTGTAGTTTCTAAAACTAACGAATCATATTTTAAAGACTATGCTAAAAAATTAGCTGAAATGATTGATATTCCAGTAATTTTAATAGGTGGAAATAGACATATAGATGTGATGGAGGAGATTTTAAATAGTAGTAAAATTGAGTATTTTTCAATGTCTAGACCATTGACTTGCGAACCTAATTTAGTGAATATTTGGATGTCAGGAGACTTGAAAAAACCAAAATGTGTGTCGTGTAATAAATGTTATTTTACACCAGGGAAGAGATATGAAAGTATCAGTAAAAAATTGTGAGAAAATAAAAAATGGATATCTTGTAGAAGTTGAACCAAAGGACATATTATATATTGATGGAAAAGGTGGACAATTAGGAGATAGAGGTAAGATAGAAGAAGCTCAAATTTTAGAAGTAAAGGAGAGTGGAGTTGTAGTTGATAGAGAGTTAGAGTATGGAGAGTATGAGATAAAAATAGATTATATAAGGCAGAAGGATATAGCTTGCCAACATACAGCTCAACATATGTTTTCTGCTATTGCATATAATGATTATAAACTTAATACAGTTGGATTTAGAATGGCTGAAGAATACACTACTGTTGATTTAGATTCAGATGAAATCACTGAAGAAGTAATAGAAGAGCTAGAAAGAAAAGCAAATGAAGTTATAAAAAAGGCTATACAATTAAAGATTTTTATAATGAATAATGAAGAGGCTAGAAAGATAGAGGGACTCCGTAAAGCTATCAAAGAGAAAGTAGTAGGAGATGTAAGATTTGTAGAGATACCTGGAGTAGATTTAGGAGCATGTGCAGGTTTTCATGTGGAGAATACGAAAGATATTCAGCTTTTTAAAATTATAAATCATGAAAAGATAAAAGGAAATTATACAAGATTTTATTTTCTAGCTGGAGAGAGAGCTTTGAAAGATTACTCATTTAAGCATAAGTTATCAAAGGATTTATGCCATGTTTTTAGTTGTAAAGATTATGAGATAATGGAGATGTTAGATAAAACTCTTGAGGAGAAGAAAAAAATAGAGAGTGAATATAAAAATTTAGCCTCTCAATATGTGGAATTTCTTGCAAATAAACTTTTAAAAGAGAGTGAGATAGTAGGGGAGTATCAACCAATTTTCTATTTTGGAGATAGTACAGTAGCTCAATTTTTAGGAAAATTTATGGGAGAGAAAAATATTCTTATTACAGGTTTCAATAATAATTTCTCTATAATAGCTCAAAATTTTAATTGTAAAGATTTTATACAATATCTTATAAAGGAAAAGTCTACACTTAAAGGTGGAGGAAATCAAATAAAAGGAAATTTTAAAGGAGATATAGAGGAAAAGAAGTTAAAAAAACTTTTAGTGGAGTATATAGAAAGATAAATTGAAAATAAAATAGGAATTAAGAAAATACAGCAATAGATTTTCTTTAATGTTGTTTTTAAGCAGAAATTATGATATAATACATTGTTAAATAAAAGCTTTATGGAGGAAATAATGTCAGAAAAAATAAATTTATTAAATCTTAACCAACAGGAGCTAGAAGAGTTTGTAGTATCTCTTGGAATGAAAAAATTCTATGGAAAACAACTTTTTAACTGGCTACATAAAAAAATAGTGAGAGATTTAAATGAAGTTACAAACCTTTCTTTAAAAGATAGAGAATTACTTACAGAAAAAGCATATATTCCATTTTTAAATCTATTAAAACATCAAGTATCTAAGATAGATAAAACAGAAAAATTTCTATTTCAATTGGAAGATGGAAATACAATAGAAACAGTTTTATTAAGACATAAAGATAAGAGAAATACTCTATGTATCTCTTCACAGGTAGGTTGTGCTGTAAAATGTGCTTTCTGTGCTACAGGACAGGGTGGATTTGTAAGAGATTTAAATGTAAGTGAGATTATTAACCAAGTTTATACAATTGAGAGAAGACTTGTAAAACAGGGTACAAATTTAAATAATATTGTATTTATGGGAATGGGAGAGCCACTTTTAAATCTTACAAATGTTTTAAAAGCTCTTGAGATACTATCTAATGAAAATGGAATAAACATATCTAAGAGAAAAATAACTATCTCAACTTCTGGAATAGTTCCAAATATTGAGAAGATACTTCTTGAGAAAGTACCAGTAGAATTAGCTATATCTCTACACTCAGCTATCAATGAAAAGAGAGATGAGATAATTCCTATCAACAGAAGATATCCATTAGAGGATTTACATGCTGTATTACAAGAGTATCAAAGACAAACTAAGAGAAGAATTACTTTTGAATATATTTTAATCAATAACTTTAACGTATCAGAGGGAGATGCTAATGCTCTAGCTGATTTCGTACATGACTTTGACCATGTAGTAAATCTTATTCCTTGCAACCCAGTAGAGGGAACAGAGATGACAAGACCATCAGACAAGAAGATAGAGAGATTTGTTAATTTCTTACAAAATGTGAGAAAGGTAAATGTAACTATTAGAAGAGAAAAGGGAACAGATATAGATGGAGCTTGTGGTCAGTTAAGACAAAAAAATAAAAAACCTACTAAATAGGAGGAAGAGATGAAAAAACTTACATACTTAAAAATATTTTTAGTGGTGATATTTTTAGGTGGAGTGATTACATCAGGAGCTGTTTTTAGTTTAGTATATAAATACTACAAAGAGTTGCCAGATATCTCTACCTTGATAGAGGATTATTCTCCATCTATTCCTACTACTGTATATGATAGAAAAGGGAGAGTAATAGATGTTATCTCTCGTGAAAAAAGAGAAACAGCAAAATTCAGAGAGATACCTCAAAATTTAAAAAATGCTTTTTTAGCTATTGAAGATAAGCAATTTTATTCACATCATGGAATACACTATAAAAGATTACTTGGAGCAGTTGTAGCCAATGTAAAAAGTGGAGCAGCTGTACAAGGAGCAAGCTCTTTTACTCAACAGCTAGCTAGAAATGCTTTTTTATCTCATGAAAAAAGTATAGCTAGAAAGATAAAAGAGGCTCTTATCACTTTTGAAATAGAGAGAAAATATACTAAAGATGAGATTTTTGAAAAATATCTAAATGAGATATATTTTGGAGCTGGAGCTTATGGAGTAAAAACAGCAGCAGAGCAATTCTATAAAAAAGATATATCACAAATTAACTTAGCAGAAGCAGCTCTACTTGCAGGTATTCCAAATAGACCAGAAACATATAATCCTAGTAAAAAACTAAATAACTCTTTAAAAAGAATGAGATTAATTCTTTCAGAGATGTATAAAGATGGAATGATAACAAAAGATGAGTATGATAAAGCAATAGCTCATAAATTCTACAATGAAGATAATCTACCAAAGGACTTTGTTTTAGATGAAGATACTACTATTGTGTATAATAAGAGAAGTGAAGTAGAGTACAATGTACCAGATTTTTCAGGATTAGTTGAAAATATCTTATTAGAAAATTTTGATGAGGATTTAATATATACAGGTGGATTAAAAGTTTATACTACTTTGGATTTAGATATGCAAAAAATTGCTAAAGAAACTTTTGAAAATTATTCTTTCTTTAAAAAAGAGGGAAGAGAGGGATTACAAGGTGGAATGGTAACTGTTGATCCTAATAATGGGCATGTAATCTCTATTGTAGCTGGAAAAGATTTTAAAGCTGGTGGATTTAATAGAGCTACTATGGCTAAAAGACAACTTGGTTCATCATTTAAACCTTTCCTATATTTTACGGCTCTACAAAATGGATATGAATTAAACTCTGTAATAGAAGATAGATATTTACAATATGGAAAATGGATTCCAAAAAACTATGGAAATAGATACAATAAAAATCTAACTTTACTTACAGCACTAGATAGGTCTGTAAATACTGTATCTATTCAGCTGTTAGATAAAGTAGGAATAAGTACAGTAAAAAGAAATGTAGCAAAACTTGATGCTGATTTAAAAATACCTGATGATTTAACAGCTTCCTTAGGATCTTTTGAAAATACTCCATTACAACATGCTTTAAACTATAGTGTTTTTGCTAATGGGGGATATAAAGTAGCTCCGATTATTGTAACCTCTGTAATAGATAAATATGGAAATACACTTTATGAGGAGTTGCCAAAGAAAGAAAAAATATATGATAGTTTAGACACTAGTTTGATAACATATATGTTAAAAAGTTCTGTAATGTTTGGAAGTTCTGGAAGAGCAGCTGTATATGACTCTAATAAGAGAAGAATAGAGCAAGGTGGTAAAACAGGAACAACAAATGAGAATAGAACTCTTTGGTTTGCTGGAATAACTCCTAATTATGTAACTACTATATATATAGGGTATGATAATAATAAACCTATCACTGGTGATGTAAGTGGAGGAAATGGAGTTGCTCCACTCTGGGCTCAATACTATCAAAAACTTGTAGATAGTAATCTATATGATACTAAAGCTAAGTTTTCTTTCTTGGATAATCACTTGAAAAATGGAGATTTAGTTATGCAAACTCTGGCTCTTAACACTGGACTTAAAATGGATAAGGGAAGAGATTTTGTTATAAGAAGAGGAAAGTTAGAATTAGAAAGAGATGATAAATATTCTAAAGGAATAGAGGGAATATTTGAAAGAGCAGGATATAAAACAAAAGTTCAAGAGAAAAAAGAAGAAATATTTGAAGAAGTTACTCCTATTGAAAATAATAAAATAGAAAATAACTCTCAAAATCAAAATAATAAATCAAATAATAATGACTCACTTTTCCAAAGATTGTTGGGAAATTAGTTATTAAATAATTCAAGAATGACAAAGATTGAAATGAAAGTCATTCTTGTTTTTTTATATTATTAAATATTTTTATTTTTTGATTTCAATTAAAAAATCTACGATAACCCATTTTTATTTGCTTTTTATCTATTTTATTTGCTATTATTTTATGATAAAATAGAATAAAAGTCGTTAAAAATAGGAGTAGTGAGGGAAAGAAATGGAGATGCAAATTTTAGATAATAAAGTACAAGGTAGAGTAATAGATAAGCTTAGAGAAAATATTAAATCTGGAACAAGACTTTCTATCATCTCAGCCTATTTTACAATTTATGCTTATGAAGAATTAAGAAAAGAGTTAGGAAAGATTGAAAAGCTAAGACTTCTTTTTTCTGAGCCAACTTTTGTAAAAAATAAAAAGGATATAAATAGAGAATTTAAACTAAGTGGTAGTTATGAAAGAGGACTTGCTGGAGATAGATATGAGATGAAATTAAAAAATGAGCTTAAGCAGTCTGAAATAGCTAAAGAGTGTGCTAATTGGATAAGAGAAAAGGTTGAGGTAAGAGCTTATGACGAGGAGTATCCACTTCCACAAAAAATGTATCTAATGGAGAATAAAAAAGATGAAAGTGCTTGTATATTTGGAAGTTCTGATTTTACTTCAAGTGGGTTGGGATTAGTGCCTTCTAAAAAATTGGAAGCTAATACATATATAAAAGATTCTATCTACACTCAACAACTACTAAATCAATTTGAGCTATATTGGAATGATAAAGATAAAGTAAAAGATGTTAAAACTTATCTTCTAAAAAGTTTAGAAGAGGTATATAAAGAAAATAATCCAGAGTTTATCTATTTTGTAACTCTTTACAATATATTTAAAGATTATCTAAATGATTTATCAGAAGAGGATATTATAAAAACTAAGACTGGATTTAAAGAGAGTGTCGTTTGGAATAAATTATATAATTTCCAAAAAGATGGGGTACTTGGTGCTATTGATAAACTAGAAAAATATCATGGTTGTATATTAGCTGACTCTGTTGGACTTGGAAAAACTTTTGAAGCTTTAGCTGTAATAAAATACTATGAATCAAGAAATAGTAGAGTCTTAGTATTGTGTCCTAAAAAATTGAGAGAGAACTGGCTGACTTATAAGGGGAATAGAAGAGATAATATTTTAGAGAGGGATAGATTGAATTATGATGTATTAAATCATACAGATTTATCAAGATACTCTGGATATAGTGGAGAAATAAATTTAGAAAAGATATATTGGGAAAATTATGATTTAATAGTAATAGATGAGTCTCATAACTTTAGAAATAATAATAATAAAAGAGATGATAAGGAGACAAGATACTCAAGATTATTAAATCAGATAATCAAAAAAGGGGTAAAAACAAAAGTATTAATGCTTTCGGCTACTCCAGTAAATAACAGAATGACAGATTTAAAAAATCAGATAGCTTTTGCTACTGAAGGGAACGAGTTTGCTCTAGCTGACTATGGAATAAAGAGTATAGACCAAACTTTAAGAAAAGCTCAATTAGTTTTCAATAAGTGGAATGAACTTCCAGAGGAGAGAAAAAATTTAGAAACTCTTTTAGAGATGTTGGAAACAGATTATTTTAAGTTATTGGATATGCTCACTATTGCTAGAAGTAGAAAACATATTCAAAAATACTATGATACTACTCATATAGGAAAATTTCCAGAGAGGTTAAAACCTATAAATATAAAAAATGATATAGACACACAAAATGATTTTATAGATTTAGATGAGTTGAATAAGTTAATAAGGGCTTTAAATTTAGCTATATATTCTCCAATGAAATATATACTTCCAAGTAAGATAGCTGAATATAGTAAGAAATATGACACTAAGACAGGGAAATCTGTATTTAGACAGATAGATAGAGAGACAAGTTTGATTCATTTAATGAGAATAAATATTTTGAAAAGAATGGAAAGTTCTATTCACTCTTTTGGAATTACAATATCAAAAATTTTAAAAAATATAGATATTACTTTAGAAAAACTCAATAAGTCTCAAGATATTGAAGAAAATTTAGATATTGATGATTTAGAGTTAGATGACCCAAGATTAGATAGTGTAATGATAGGAAGTAAAAATGTAAAAGTCTTTATTCAAGATATAGATAAGATAAAGTGGAGAGCAGAGCTTGAAGGGGATAGAGCTATACTTGAAAGAATAATGATAGAAGCCTTTAAAATTCAACCTCATAGAGATAAAAAATTAGAGGAGCTTAAAGATCTCATAAGAGAAAAAGTAAAAACTCCTATTAATGAAGGAAATAAAAAGGTAATAATATTTACAGCCTTTGCTGATACAGCAAAATATCTATATGATAATATTGCTGATTGGGGCTTAGAAGAGTTAGGACTATATAGTGCAGTTATTACAGGAAGTGATAATCCTAAGACTAATCTCAAAGGAATGAAGGGAGAGTTTAATAATATCCTTGTAAATTTCTCTCCAAAATCTAAAGGAAGAGAGGCAACAGATAGAGCAGAGATAGATATATTGATAGCTACTGATTGTATATCTGAGGGGCAAAACTTACAGGATTGTGATTATCTAATAAACTATGATATTCACTGGAATCCAGTTAGAATTATTCAAAGATTTGGTAGGGTAGATAGAATAGGTTCTAAAAATGAAGTTATTCAACTTGTAAATTTCTGGCCAAATATGGAATTAGATGAGTATATCAACTTGGAAGCTAGAGTAAGTGGAAGAATGGTAATGCTTGATATGTCTGCTACTGGAGAGGAAAATGTAATAGTTGATAGTGGAGAGATGAATGATTTGGAGTATAGAAAGAAACAACTAAAACAATTACAAGACCAAGTGGTAGATTTAGAGGATATAGGTGGTGGAATATCTATAACGGACTTGACATTCAATGATTTTAAAATGGACTTAGTAAACTATATGAAAAATAATAAAGAGATTTTGGAAAAAGCTCCAACAGGTATGTATGCTGTGGCTAAAAGTAATATAGAGGAAGCTGAAAGAGGAGTAATTTTCTGTCTAAAACAGATAAATGAAGAGATAAAACCAAGTGAATTTAATACTCTAAACCCATATTTCCTAGTCTATGTAAAGGAGAGTGGAGAGGTACTGCTAAACTTTATTCAAAGTAAAAAGATATTGGATATATATAAGAAAGTTTGCTTAGGGGAAAACACTCTTTTCCCAGATTTGATAAGTGAATTTAATAGAGAGACTAACAATGCTAAGGATATGAGTAAATTTACTAATTTCTTAGAGAAAACTGTTGAAAATATTGTAGGTAAAGAGGAAGAGAAAGGCCTAGATAGCCTATTTAGTTTTGGAGAAACTGTACTTAATAATTCGGTACAAAATATGGACGACTTTGAGTTAATCTCATTTTTAGTAATAAAATAAGAGGTGGGAAAGATGGAATTTTTTAATCTACCTGTAAGTAGTAAAGTTGATAAGAATATACCTAAAGAGATAATCTATAAAAATGCTGAAGCAGATGAAAAATTTAAAAGGATATTTATAGAGAATGTAGAAAAAATAAGATATGAATATGCTTTAACTTATGGAAATAGTAATATTGAAAAATATGTAAAAGATGACGAAAGATATGAGGAGATTCATTTTATAAGAGTAGTTTTAAGAGAAAAGGGAAAGGAAAACACAATCTCTAAACTACTTCATCAACTTATTCCAAAAGGTACAGTTTTGATATTAGAATATGAAGATGAGATACTAATATCTGTTGCAAGAAAGAAGATAGGGAGTGAAAGAGTAACTTTAGAGGAGATATATAATAGTAGTTGGATAAGTAAAAAGAGTGATAAACTAAAAGAGTTAGATTATACAAAATTAAATCCTACTAATATGAAAATCCTCTATGATAATCTTATTCAAAAGATAAGAGTTATTAATTTGAGTAGAGATTTAGAAGTTGGAAAAAGTGTAGAGAGTGATAGTGTAGATATTTTGGAAAAACTTAATAGAGAGATAGAAGAGTTGAAAGCTATGAGGAAGAAAGAGACTCAGATAAATAGAGTGGCTCAGATACAGAGTGAGTTATTGAAAAAAATAAAAGAAAGAGATAGCTTAATGGGAAGATAAGAAAGGATAGGTGATAGTGTTGAAGATAAAATTTAAAAATTTAGGTCCTTTAAAAAGTGGAGAGGTTATTATAAAGGATATGACTGTATTTTGTGGGAAAAATAATACAGGAAAAACTTATGTTAATTATCTTATATACTCTGTTCTGGAAACTTTAAAAAATTATAAGGCAGAATTTAATTTAGATATAACTCAATTATTGAGAGAGGGAATACAAGAGATAGATGTAGTCAGCCTATTTGAGAATAACTTTGATAGAGTGGTTAAAGAGATAGCTAACGAAGTTAGAAAAAATTTATATAAGGTTTTCAATAGTAAGAAAGAGTTTTTTAAGGATTTAGAATTAGAAATTGAATTAAATAAAGAACAAAAAAGATTTGAATTAAACAGTACTGAGATTAAAGAAACTTTTACTAGAGGACAAGATGAAGTAAAAATATTAACTGTAAAAAAGATGAAACATGGGAAACATCTTCTTCTTGTTTATTATTTAAAAGAAGATTTAGGAGAATTTATATTAGATTACTTAAATAATTTTCTTACAAGACTTTTAATTAATGAAAATAAGGAAAAATATATGCTTCCTACTGAAAGAAATGGACTTAATATTTTTTATAACGAAATTTTAAAAGAAAGATTTAGTTTTGTAGAGGAGTTTAAAAATATATCTTTTCCGACAACAAATAACTTGAAAAAGATAAGTAGTTATCCTAAACCTGTAAAAGATTATTTGAATATTTTAACAGAATTAAATAAATATGATAAAATTGATGGAAATAGACCTCTTATAGATATAGCTGAAGAGATGGAAAAAGAGATAATTAAAGGGAAATATAAGATAGATAACAATAGAATCTTTTATCAAACTGAAAATAAAAAAGAGTTAGATTTATATATGGCATCTTCAACAGTAAAAACTATCTTTGGAGTAATATTCTATTTGAGACACTTGATAAAAGAGAAAGATTATCTAATAATTGATGAGCCAGAATTAAATTTGCATCCAGAAAACCAAGTAAAAATTGCTAGACTTCTTGTAAGATTAGTAAATAGTGGAGTAAAAGTAATTATCTCTACTCACAGTGATTATATTACAAAAGAGTTTAATAATCTTCTAATGTTAGATAATGATTTTAAAAATAAAACTGAGATTATGGAAAGATATGGTTATAGTGAGAAAGATATTTTAAGAAAAAATAGTACAGGTGCTTATCTATTTAAAGATGGAACTATGAATGAAATGGAGATAGGAGAAGAGGGAATTATTACAAAAACTTTTGATGAAGTTATTGAAAGTATCAATGAAAGAAATGATGATATTTATTATTCACTAAAAGAATCTGGTGATGAATAATGAATATAGAAAAGATTTTACTTGACTTAGATAATATTATTCATAATGATTTTAAAGTTAGAAAAAATTCTGATAATCATTTGCTCTTTTATGAAGAAAATAGTAATGCTAGTGGAAAATTTGTAAAAATAAAAACAAGAGGGAAAGTTATAGCTTTTTCTTTAGACCAAGATGAAAGTGGAGATTTTAGAGTATTTCCATTTTTTCAAAAAGGTATTGAAGGGATTAATTCTAAAAATGATGGAATAATTATTTTTGAAAAGGATAGAAAACTTTGTGTGTTTCTTTTAGAAATAAAGTCAACATTAAATACTAAAGCTAAAACTAAGGCTTTGGCTCAACTTAGAAAGGGAAAGGCTTTTGTAGATTTTTTATTTGAAATATATAAGGATAGTAATGAGATAACTGAAGAGATAAACTATATCATCAAAGAGGGAATTTTTTATAGTGATGAGAGAGTCCTTACTTCTAAAAGAAAAAGTAGTAGAGAAAATGATAAAGATAGTATAATTAATGTGGAATTTTTCATTAAAAAAGCAAATGAAATTTATGAGTTAGATAGGTTATTTATATAAGCTAAAGGAGTAGAGATGGAGATAGAGAAAAAAGAAGTAGAGGAAACAGGGAATATATTTTTTAATATAGAAGAAGAGAAGGCTAATGAAATGAGACCTAGTTTAGAAAAATATAATTTTTTAGTTAGAGAGATTTCTCAAGGAATTAGTTTTGAAACTCTTATGGAAAATTTAGAAAATAATTATTTTATAATACCAAGAAATCAAAGAAATTTTATTTGGACTCAAGAACAAGTAAAAGAACTAGCTATATCATTAGTAAAAGGGTTTCCTATTCCTCCACTTTATGGATATAGAAATAAAGATAATCAACTTGTAATATTAGATGGACAACAAAGATTGATGAGTCTTTATCTTTATTATAAAAGCAAATTTTTTAAAAATATTACAAAACAAGTTATAAGTTTAAAAGATATTTTAAAAGAAGATAAAAATGAAAAGTTAAGATGTAATTTTGAAAATGAATTAGAAAAACAGTATGGATTAAAAGATGTGGTTTATGAAATAGAGGAAAAAGATGGAAAAAAAGTAAGTATAACATATAAAAATCTTTCTGATAAAGATAAAAGAGCTATAAATAGACCTATTACAGTTGTTGAAATTATGGTACAAACATCTGATGATAACAAAGAAGAAATATATTATAAGATATTTGGGAATCTCAATCAAGGTGGAACTCCACTAAAAAATCAAGAGTTAAGAAATGGAATATATCAATGTGAACTATATGATATGCTTCATAAAATTAATAATGAAAATAAAAAATGGAGAACAATATACGGGCCTATACACAAACATTCAAGAGATGTAGAGTTATTATTGAGATTTGTAGCTACTGAGTTTTGTTTTGATTTGGTAAAAGATAATATCAATTTATTTAATCCTTCTAATGAAAGATTTGATTTAGAAGAAAAAAATAAAATTATTAATGGGAGAGTTATAAAAATAAAGAGATTTAATAGTTCATACCCAACATTATTAAATAATTTTTCAAAATTAGCACTCTCTTTTGATGATGAGATGGTAGAAAATTTTAAAAGAAACATTGAAACTTTTTTAGATAGAATAGATTTACAACCAGAACAAAAAGTAGATAGTCTTTTACTTGAAAGTTTATACTTAGCTTCTGTACATATAGATGGAGATTATAAAATAACAAATGATTTAGTTAATGAAATAGGAAATTCAACAGAATATAAAAATTGTGTTAGTTCATCTTCATCAAGCAAAAGTAATGTAGAGAAACGTCTTAATTATGTCTACCAAGAATTAAAAAAATGGGCAAGGGGATAATATGGAGTATAGAGAAAAAATAGATAAAATTGTAGAAGAGATAATTAAAATAAATGAAGATGTTATAATTGTAGGAGATAATTCTAGCGGAAAATCAGACATATTAAAAAGTGTTATTAAAAATTTACCTCAAAGTGAGTGTTATTACATTGATTCTTCTAATAGAGTTTTTGAATATAAAAATACTCTTGATACTGGGAATAATTTACCTAAAACAGAGAATGTTTTAAAGGTAAGATTAGAAGAAGAGAACTTTAACTTAAAAGATTCTTTTGGTAATGGTGGAAATATAGAAAGATATTATTCAATATATAAAACTAAATTTTTAGGTTTAATTAATGAGTTTTTAGAAAAAGATATTATTATTGAGGAAGAAAGTGGAATAAATTTGGAAAAAGTTTTGAAAGTAGATGGAGAAATTTATGAATATCTTTCAAATGGATATCAAGCAATATTTAGAATTTTTTTAGAACTCATTTATGCAACTGAGATAAATAAAAATATAAAAACTATTATAATAGATGAGATAACAGAGTTTTTATCTGTAAAAAATGAAGCAAAGATTTTAAATTTTTTAAGAGAAAAATTCCCAAATATAAGATTTATAGTTACTACTCATTCAGAAGATATTATTTCTAACACTCCAAATACTAGATTAGTAATTATAACTGAAAATAACTATGAGATTTTAGATGGAGATGATTTCCAAACAAATACAGAGATAAGAAGGGTTTTTTCTAATTTATTTTTTAATGATAGAGAAGAAAAAGATGAGAAAAAGAAAGTTGAGGTTGAAAGTCTTTTAAGAAAACTATATAACAAAAAGCTTTTTGGAGAATGGGCAATAAAAGATGAAGAAGAAATTGAAAAATTAGAAGCTTTTGATTTAACAAATTCTCAAAAATTACTTTTGAAAAATATTAAGGAGTTTTAATAATGGAAGATTTTTTTATTTTAGAATTACCTAATTATGAAGTTAAATTTGAAGAAAAGCAAAACTATAAATATAATGATAATGGAAAAGAAAATTTAAAGAAAGTCTTACTCTCAGCCAGTAGAGGATATTGTATGTATTGCTATACAAGGATTGAAGTGGATAGGAAAAATTATGGACACTTAGAACATAGTGTAGAACAGGATATAGCTCCAGTTCTTTCAAATTGTCATCATAATATTTCAATAGCTTGTCCTACTTGCAATCTATCATTAAAAAAGAGAGAGCAAGGAAAAAGAAAAATTGAGATAGAGGAAGAATTGATTTGTAATTTTTCTTGTGGTAATATTCCTTGTGAAACTTATTATACAGTTGCTAATAGATATATCAGTAATTTAACTCAAAAAGATAATATAAAAAAATTTATATTAAGACCTAGAGGGGTTATTCAAGGAAATAGTCCAGAGGAAAGAATTTATTATAAAGTAGCTTATGATTTGCTAAATTGTAAATTTATTCCATATGGAGATGAAAGATACTTGCCAGAAAGTAAAAAATATATTGAGGAACATATAGAGAAATTTTGTCTTAATGACGAAGAGTATAGAACAAAAGAGATAGAAAAAGTAGTAGAAGATATTATAAATTTGAAGCAACTACCTAATAAAACAAGATATAATAATTTAGTAGCTGAACTCTTTATAGAGAAGCTAGAAAAAATTAGTTTTAAATTTGGAATGGAGAGGGTATTAAATATTTGTACTACCATAGAAACAATGAGAGTGTTAAAGAATAATTAGTTTTTTATTGTAGGGAGAAGGTTTGACAGATTGCTTAAATTATGTTATGCTATACGAAAAGATAAGGATAGTTAGATCAGTACCCCTATGCCGTTGGGCATATCACTTTAGTAATAAAGTGGTAACATAGGGGTCTTTTTATTAATTTTTTTAGGAGTTAAGAATGGGATATCCAATAACTAAAGTAGAAGAAGAATTTTTTAAGAGAACTTTTAAATTAGCAGAAAGATATAGAGAATTTGATTATGATGTTACTTTTTTAATAAATTGTTTATATGGGATTATAATAGTAGCTCAATCTAATTTTTATTCAAGTTTAGCTTTTAAATTTGAAAAAAATATTGAAGGAGTAAACTATAAGAAAAATGGCGAAGAAATTGAATTAAGAAATGTAAAATTAAAATATCTACTAACAATATTTAGAAACTCTTTAGCTCATTTTGGAGATACAAGAGAAGGAGAAAACTATGGTAGAGATAATATTCAATTTGAATCGACACCTTTAAATGAAATAGGAAAAATTAAATTTAAAAATAAACCTGAGAAGACAGAGATAGAATTTAATTCTTCAGAATCTTTATTTTTATTTATAAAAGAGTTAAAAGATATTTTTGAAAATAAAGGAATATTGGGGAGATAATGTATGAGTAAAAATAAATTTTTATCTGATAAACCAGAAGGGAGAGATTCCTTTCAATCTCAAGCACATACTAAAATAGCTAATGTAATTGCAGATATTATTAGAAAAGATGAGATAAAACTAATTGGTCTTGAAGGAGAATGGGGAAGCGGAAAATCAAATATAGTAAAACTCCTAGAAAATAAATTGAGTGAAAAAGAATATATTTTTTATACTTATGATGCTTGGGGACATCAAGAGGACTTACAAAGAAGAAGTTTTTTAGAAAACTTAACTGAAATAATGAAAAATGAGTTTAATCATAAAGATTGGAAAAAAAAGTTAGATTCTTTATTAGCAACAAAAACAAAAACTGAGCAAAAAGAAATTCCTAAATTTAGCAATATTATCATTTTTATTTCAGTTATATTATATTTAAATATTAAAATAAAATTATCTGACCTTTCAAAAATAGAAGGATTTAAAAATAAATTAATTCATGAGGTTTTTTATAATAATATTCCTTTTTGGATAGGATTAATTGTTATAGCTTTTTATTTTTTCAAACAAAAATTAATAGATAAAAAAAAGATTAAACTTGAAGATTTAATATATCTATATAAAGGGAAAACTTTAAATATTGATTATGAAACTATTACTTCAACTAAAGAACCAACAGTTAGACAATTTAAAGAATGGATGACAGATATAGATGATACTTTAAGGAAAAATAAGAAAAAACTTCTTGTTATTTATGATAATATAGATAGATTACAAGAAAATAAGGTAAAGGAAGTGTGGTCATCCATCCATACCTTTTTTTCTGAAGATGACTATGATAATATATTTGTTATAATTCCTTTTTCTAAAAAACATATTTTAACAGCTTTTAAAGGGAAAGATAATGAAGTTAATGAAGGAATTATAGAAAAAACATTTCCAGTGGTATATAATGTTACTCCACCTGTATTAGTTGATTGGAAAAATTATTTTGATGAAAATTTAGAACTAATCTTTCCTAATATTAATGAAGAAGATAAAAATGTTATAAGAACTTTATATGATAAAAATGTTGGAAAAATTACTCCAAGAGGAATAAAAAGCTTTATAAACGAATTAAAGGTTCTAAATTCTGTTCATACAAATATTGAGTTAAAATATATTTCTCTTTTTGTTTTGATTAAGGAAAAAATACAATCTGACTTTCCAAATTATTTTTATGGAGAAGAATTTTCTAAATATAGAAGAATATTAGGAAATGATACTGATAAAAAGATTATTGCTTTATATTTTGGGATAGATGAAAAAGATGCTATTCAAGTATTATTAGAAAGAGAAATGATAAAAAATTTAGAAAATGGAGATTTTTCTAAGATAGATGAACAAAGTCAAATAAATGGGTTTAGTGAAGTGTTACAAAAAGTAATTACTGATTTATATGGAGATGGAGAACTTCAAGGAATATATAGAAAAGCTTTAGTTGCTATCAAAAATCAAAAGATTAACTCTTTTATTTCAAAGTATCTTTTTGATTGTTTTAAAAGTGAAGAAAAAACTTTTAGTTTTCAAGAGTATCATAAAATTTTATTAGAAAAATGTAGTCTAAAAGAAGAAGAAATTTTCAAAGAGTTACTTTCTATTGATTTTTATAGTGGGGATGAAACCCAAAATATAAAATCATTATGTGATGAATTGAAAGAGCTTGAAAACTATATGAAAGAAAAAAAATATGATTTTAGTAAATATATAGAAGTTAGAAAGTATCAGCCAGTGATATTTTTTCAAATGTTAGAAGAGTTTAAAAATAGTTATCTGTATTATGGTATTTCTTTTAATACAAAAGATATGGAAGAGTATTTATTTAGCCAATTAAATTCTTTTAATACAAAAGAAATGATAAATTTAGAAATTTTATTATCTGAGTATAATTTTTTAGAGTTGAAAGAAAATTTAGCTCTAAGAATACAAGAAGATAGAGAAAATAAAGTTACTTTAAATGAATATAAAGTATTTACAAAATTAGCAATTAAAAATCAAGAAAAAGGATTAAATTTAGGAATAAATTTTAATAGAGATGTATTAAGTAATCAACTTTCAAAACTATCTTCAAATTATAGTAGTTTTGGAAAAGAGAAATACTACATAATAAGTTTAATTTTAACTTATGTAAGCTATGATGTAAATCAAGCTTCTTATATTTCTAATTTTAGTTATATTTTAAATTCTATTCCAGATAATGATATTATAGAAATAGAAAAAATTATAATAAATTATGTCGAAATAGATAAAATTCTTCTATTGTTAAAAAATTATCCAAATGAAAAATTTACTAAAATTTTTGTAAAAAAACTTATTGAAGAAAAAAATATTAAATATTTCAACTTAAAAAATATTATTAATGAATATCATCAAATAAAATCTATTATTCCTAAAGAATTAAATAACGAGTTTTTTATTTTGTTGAATAAATTTTATAAAAATAATCTAAATTTTGATTATCAGAAATTTTTTAGTGATTCAAGAGATTATAGTATAATTATTGATTCAAAAGATTTTGATTTAGACTTAGTAACCTATTTACAAGAATTTTGTATCAAATACTTTAATCAAGAAAATATTGGAGAATTTTTATATCAAGAATGTAAAAACCAAAATTATAAATTACTAAATATTTACGAAGTTATTATAAATAATCCTAATTTAAATATAACATTATCTGTTTTAAATTCTTTTAAAAATTTATTGTCTGAAATTATAGATAATTCTACTATTTTAAATGATAAAAATAAAAATATTTTAAATAAAATAAAAGGTAAAATTAAAAAAGAAGATATTCAGAATACAATTAATGTAATCATTAAAGACAAAATTATTTCTAAAAGTAGTTTGAGTTATAATGTTTGTTTATTTTTTTATGATTTATTTAAAAGAACAAAATTCTTTTATTTTGATAAAAATGATTTAAGTAATCAATCTAAAGTAGATAATTATAACAAATTAATCTTAGTTTTATTAGATCCATATATATCCCATAAAGAAACTAAAGATTTTATTTTAGGATGTCCAGAATTTAAAAATGGAATTACTTTATTAAAAAAATCAAATCAAAGTTTTCTTAATAAATTAAAATCTATCTATAACCAAGATATAGAAGTACAAAATTTTATAATTGAATTAGAAAAGGAAGGAGAAAATAACTAATGGAAAAACTACAAGGAACAAGTATGGACATAGTCCAAGATAATATAGAAAAACTAAAACAGATATTCCCAGAAATATTTACAGAAGGCAAAATAGATTTCCAAGTCCTAAAGCAACTATTAGGAGAGTATATAGAAAATGACAAAGAAAGATACTCTTTTACTTGGAAAGGAAAGACACAAGCAAGGCAGATAGCTCAAGATACAAGTACAGGAACATTACGTCCAGACAGAGATAATTCAAAAGATTGGGAAAATACAGAAAATCTTTACATAGAAGGAGATAACTTAGAAGTGCTAAAACTTCTACAAAAATCTTATCATGGAAAAATAAAGATGATATATATAGACCCTCCATATAATACAGGAAAAGATTTTGTTTATAAGGATAATTTTAGAGATAATATAGATAATTACCTAACTATAACAGGACAAAAATCTGAAAATAGTACGGGGGGGGGGGCACCAATTAACTACTAATACAGAAACAAGTGGACGGTACCATTCTGATTGGTTAAATATGATGTATCCTAGATTAAAATTAGCAAGAAACCTTTTAACAGATGATGGTTCTCTTTTTATAAATATAGATTATAATGAATTTTATAATTTAAAAAAAATATGTGATGAAATATTTGGAGAAGAAAATTTTCAGCGTGAAATAATTTGGAGAATAGGATGGTTATCTGGATATAAAACAACTGCTAGTAACTTTATAAGAAATCATGATACAATTTTATTTTATTCTAAAAATAGTTTTAAATTAAATTTTATAAAACACTATATTCAAAATAAAGATTTTAAACCTTTAATAAAAAAAACGCCAAGAGTTATAGAAAAATTTGAAGAATTTGGATTAGATAAAACTCAACAAGATGCTCTTCTTGCTTTCATAAATTATGAAAATCGTCCAGAAAAATATCCAATAGAAGATACCTGGAATGCTAATGAATATGATGATTTAAATAGTATTGCTATTGTTTCATTTTCTGGAGAAAAGATATCAAAATTATTGAATATAGAACAAGATTTTAAAGGACAAAAATCAATTCAAATGTTAAAAAGAATAATAAATTCAACTGTAAATAAAGAAGAAATAATTTTAGATTTTTTTTCTGGTACTTCATCAACAGCCCATGCAGTTATGCAACTTAATGCTGAAGATGGAGGAAATAGAAAATATATAATGGTACAATTACCAGAGGTTTGTGATGAAAAATCAGAAGCTTACAAAGCTGGGTACAAAAATATTTGTGAAATAGGAAAAGAGAGAATAAGAAGAGCTGGAGAGAAGGTAAAATCAGATGAAACTTTACCAGCAGAAAATAGAGAAAAATTAGATATAGGATTTAAAGTGTTCAAGTTGGACTCTTCAAATATAAAAGAGTGGGATTCAGAAACTGAAGATTTAAGACAAAGTCTATTTGATTCAATAGATAATATAAAATCTGATAGAACATCTTTAGATATTCTTTATGAAATCTTACTAAAATATGGACTAGATTTAAATGTACCAATAGTTGAAAATAAACATTTCTACTCAATAGGTGGAGGAACTTTATTAATCAACCTAGATAAAGAGATAGATATGGAAGTAATAGACTCTATCTGTGAAGAGTACAAAACTCTACTTGAGATAGATGAAGATTTTAAAACAACTGTTGTACTTAGAGATTCATCATTTGCTAATGATGTAGACAAAACAAATGCTATGAAAAAATTAGAGCAAGTGGGAATAAAAGAAGTAAGAAGTATATAAGGAGTAGATATGAAAATTAAATTTGAAGAGGATTTAGCCTATCAACTAGAAGCAATTAACTCTATCACAGATATTTTCTCTGGACAAAACAGTAACAAAACTCTATTTACAGTTGAAAGAAAATCTGGAACTTTAAATTTTGGTACAGTAGAAAATGAGTTAGGGATAGGAAATGGACTTTTACTTTTTCCAGAGGAGATTTTAGAAAATATAAATAAGATACAACTAAGAAATGGATTACCTAAGACAAAAATATTGAAGAAAGATAACTATAATTTTTCTGTGGAGATGGAAACAGGTACAGGTAAAACCTATGTATATCTTAGAACTATAATGGAGTTAAATAAAAAATATGGATTTACAAAATTCATAATTGTAGTACCATCAATAGCAATAAAAGAGGGAGTGTACAAAACTCTTGAGATAACTAAGGAGCATTTTAAATCTCTTTATGACAACGTGCCTTATGATTATTTTATCTACGATTCTAATAAAATAGATATGATAAGAAATTTTGCTGTAAATGATACTATTCAGATAATGATTATTAATATAGATTCTTTTAATAAGGATATAAAAGATATTGATGAGAAAGATGAAAAAGTAATAAAAAAAGCTAATGTTATTTATAGAGAAAGAGACCAAGCTAATGGATATAGACCAATAGACTATATTAGACAGTGTAATCCAATAGTTATAATAGATGAGCCACAAAATATGGAGACGGATACAGCTAAAAAAGCTATCAGTCAACTTAATCCACTATGTACATTGAGATATTCAGCTACTCATAAGGATAGATACAATCCAGTATTTAAGTTAGATTCTATTGATGCCTATGAAAAACAACTTGTAAAACAGATAGAGGTAGCTACAGTTGGAGTTACTAGAAATGCTAATACTGAGTATATAAAATTGACAAGTGTAAAGGCTACAAAATCTGGTATAAGTGCTAAACTAGAGTTAGATGTAAAAAGTGGAAATAGTGTAAAGAGAAAAGAAGTTACTGTAAAGTATGATGATCATCTTAATGACAAAGCAAAAAGAAGTATCTATGATGGATATATAGTCAATGAGATAACCTATGTAGAGGAAGACCCAAGTAAATCATTTGTAGACTTGGGAAAAGTAAAACTTACTCTTGGACAGGTAAATGGTGGAGAAAATCCAGATGTAATAAAAAGATTACAAATAAGAAAAACTATCCAAGAGCATTTTGACAAACAGAAGAGATTAAAAAATAGAGGAATAAAAGTTCTTTCACTTTTCTTTATAGATAAGGTTGCTAATTACAGAACTTATGACACAGAGACAGGAGAAGCACAAAAAGGTAAGTATGCTCTTATGTTTGAAGAGGAATACAACAGACTTTTAGAATTACCAGAGTATCAAGATATGGGGGATATATCTGTTCCTTTTTATCAAAGAGCATCTTTAGCACATGACGGATATTTTTCTGCTGATAAGAAAAAATCTAAGAGTGGAAAAGAGTATTTTGAAGAAAAGGACACAAAGGGAAATACCAATGCTGACAATGATACATTTAATAAGATAATGAGAGATAAAGAGAAACTACTAAGTTTTGATGAGCCACTTTCATTTATCTTCTCTCATTCAGCTTTAAAAGAGGGGTGGGATAATCCAAATGTTTTCCAAATATGTACTCTAAATGAAACTACTTCTGAAATGAAAAAGAGACAGGAGATAGGAAGAGGACTTAGAATAGCTGTCAACCAAAAGGGAGAAAGAGTAAGGGGATTTGATATAAATACTCTTACTGTTATGGCAAATGAATCATATGAGCAATTTGTAGACTCTCTACAAAAAGAGATGAAAGATGATGAAAATATTAATTTTGGAAGAATTGAGAGCTGTATCTTTGCCAATATAGTAGAGAAAGTAGAAAATGGAGAAGAGAGATATTTAGGACATGAAAATTCTGAAAAACTACATAAATTTTTGGTAGAGAATGAGTATGTAGATGAAGAGGGAAATGCTAAAGATAAGTTAAAAGCTGACTTAAGAGATAATAGACTTGTTTTACCTCAAGAGTTTGAACACATCAGACCAGCTATTGAAAAGAAATTAAAATCAAGTGCTGGAAAACTTGTTATAAAAAATGCTGATGATAAAAAGAAAATTAAGATAAATAAAGAGGTATTTCTAGATAAAAACTTCTCAGAGCTTTGGGATAAGATAAAGTATAAAACTACTTATAAAGTGAATTTTGATAGTAATAATCTAATAGCTAAGTGTGTTAAAGATATAGACGATTACTTATTTATTGAAGATGAAAAATATATTTTTGAAAAGAAAAGACTTGCACTTACTCATGGAGGAATAGAGGAAGGATTTTCCACTTCAGAAGATTCAAGAATAGATTTTCAAGTGAAGTATAAATTACCAGATATTATAACTTATCTACAAAATGAGACTAACCTTACAAGAAAGAGTATAGTTGAAATACTTACAAGAACTGAAACTTTAGATAGTTTTAAGAAAAATCCTCAACTATATTTAGAAAAAGTTACAGATATTATCAAAAAAACTATGAAAAACTTTATAGTTGATGGAATAAAATATGAAAAAATTGGAAATGGAGAATTTTATTCTCAAGATTTATTTGAAGCTCAAGAACTATTTGGATATCTAAAAGACGAGATGAATAAAGAAGGAAATATGTTAGCTAGTACAAAATCTCCATATGAAAATATTGTCTTAGATTCTGATATAGAAAGGAACTTTGCTTTAGAGCTAGAAAAAAATAAAAATGTTGTTATTTATACAAAACTTCCAGCTTGGTTTAAAATTCCTACTCCACTTGGAAATTATAATCCAGACTGGGCTGTATTGGTAAGACCAGATTTGACAAGTCCAGAGCAAAAACTTTATTTTGTAGTAGAAACAAAAGGTTCTGTATTTGCTGATGATAGAAGAGAAACCGAAAACTTAAAAATAACTTGTGGAAAGAAACACTTCAAAGCTATCTCAGAAGATATTAATTTCCAAGTAGCAAATGATTTTGAATATTTTTCAAGTAAGTTTTAATTCCTCAGACACTGTCTGAGAAATCTAAGTCATACACAGCTAAATAAATTAATAAAAAAGTTATGTTAAATTGGTCAGACAATATCTGACTAATTTTTATAAAAATATTAGGGGGGATAAAAAATGAAAGAGATAAAAATAACAGATATAGAGGGGATAAGAGTAGGAAACGCTCAAGACACAGAGGCTGGGACAGGTTGTACAGTTATTATTTGTGAAAAAGGTGGTTGTACTGGTGTAGATGTAAGAGGAGGAGGACCTGCTTCTCATGAAACAGAACTTTTAAATCCAATTAATACAGTGGATAGAGTACATGGAATAGTTCTTTCTGGTGGAAGTGCCTTTGGATTAGAAGCTACTAGTGGAGTTATGCAATATTTAGAAGAGAGAGGAATTGGATTTGATGTAGGGATAGGAGTAGTCCCAATAGTTTGTGGAGCTTCTCTCTTCGATTTAACAGTAGGAAGTTCAAAAGTTAGACCAGATAAGGCTATGGGGTATCAAGCTTGTTGTAATTCAGAGAAAAATTGTATTCAAGAGGGAAACTGTGGAGCTGGTACAGGAGCTAGTGTAGGGAAGTATAGAGGAATGGATAGAGCTATGAAATCTGGGCTAGGAATCTATTGTGTAGAATTAGAAAATCTAAAAGTGGGAGCAATAGTTGGAGTCAATGCCATAGGAAATGTTATAGATAGTGAGACAAATAAATTTTTAGCTGGACTTTTAAATGAAGAAAAAACAGAGATTATAAGTACTAGAGAAGAGATGTGGAAAGATTTAGATATAAATTACAGTGTATTAAAAAGTACTAATACTACAATAGGTTGTATCATAACTAATGCTAAACTTACTAAAGCTCAAGCTACAAAAATTGCTTCTATGACACATAATGGATATGCTAGAGCTATATCTCCAGTACATACATCATTAGATGGAGATACTATCTTTACACTAGGGACTGGAGAAGTAGAGGTAAATATTGATACTCTTGGAACTTTATCTGCTTATGTTATGGAAAAAGCTATAAACAGAGCTGTTACACAAACTCAATCTGCCTATGGTTTAAAATCTTGTCAAGATTTAAAAGAAAAATATTATTGATTAGAAATTTATAGAAATATTGGATAGAGAAGAAGAATTATTAAAGAATAGTACAGGAAATGAAGAGAAGTTTTTACAAATGATAAAAATTGTATAAGATTATAAGGAGTTTTAAAGGTAGCTATACTAAATAAACTCCTTATTTGTCAATTTTTTTATCAAGATAAACTCAATGTTTACAGCACTTAAA
>OGCU01000311.1_pt1 | contig 26564 bp, 27 predicted proteins | sample 1570251 | NCBI WGS metagenome assembly OGCU01 (sample SAMEA2582182, study PRJEB24529) | metagenome | biome: Human gut stool | place: China | collected 2011
GATTTGGATAATACCTTGATTGCTTGGAATAACCCTGATGGGACTCCTGAGCTACGTGCTTGGTTAGATGAGATGACAGAGGCTGATATCCCTGTGGTTGTGGTTTCTAATAATAAGCATGAACGTGTTGAACGTGCGGTTGCCAATTTCCATGTGGATTTCGTGAGTCGTGCCATGAAGCCTTTCACTAAAGGCATTAATGAAGCGATTGAGCGTTATCACTTTAATCGAGACGAGGTCGTTATGGTGGGAGACCAGCTAATGACTGACATCAGAGCTAGCCACAGAGCTGGAATTCGATCGATTTTGGTCAAGCCTTTGGTGAAATCAGATGCTTGGGTAACCAAGTTTAACCGTTGGCGTGAACGTCGCATGTGGAAAAAGATTGAAAAAGCATATGGTCCAATGACCTTCAACAAAGGAATTTAATGGAAGAATTATTTTGTATTGGGTGTGGAGCCCAAATTCAAACAGAAGATAAAGAAAAAGCAGGTTTCACACCTGCTAGCTCTATTAAAAAGGCCGAAGAAACAGGTGAGTTATACTGCCAACGCTGTTTCCGTCTTCGTCATTACAATGAGATTGTGGATGTCCACATCACAGATGATGAATTTTTAAAATTGCTTCATGAAGTTGGAGACAGTGATGCCCTCGTTGTCAATGTCGTTGATATTTTTGATTTTAATGGATCAATCATACCAGGCTTATCACGCTTTGTTTCGGGTAATGATGTGCTCTTGGTCGGAAATAAAAAGGATATCCTACCTAAATCCGTTAAAGATGGTAAGGTAACCCAATGGTTGACAGAACGTGCCCATGAAGAAGGAATGCGTCCTGTGGATGTCATGTTGACGTCTGCCCAAAATCACCACGCCATTAAAGAGCTAATCCAACGTATTGAAAACCTCCGTAAGGGTCGTGATGTCTATGTTGTTGGTGTGACGAATGTTGGTAAATCAACCTTAATCAATGCCATTATCAAGGAAATTACAGGTGATAAAGATATTATCACTACCTCTCGTTTCCCAGGAACGACCCTTGATAAGATTGAGATTCCGCTGGATGATGGTACTTATATTTTTGATACTCCAGGAATTATTCATCGCCACCAGATGGCACACTATCTGTCAGCCAAGGACCTCAAGTACGTTAGTCCTAAGAAGGAAATTAAGCCAAAAACTTACCAGTTAAATGCAGGACAAAGCCTATTCCTAGGCGGTCTTGGACGTTTTGACTTTATTGATGGGAATAAGCAAGGTTTTACAGCCTTCTTTGATAATAACTTGAAGCTTCATCGTACCAAACTTGAAGGTGCAGATGCCTTCTATGATAAGCATGTTGGAAGTCTTCTCATGCCTCCTGGGCCTAAGGAATTGGCCAATTTTCCAAAACTTGTTCGTCACGAGTTCACTGTCAAAGATAAGACAGACATTGTCTTCTCAGGATTAGGCTGGATTCGTGTTCAAGGAAAAGCTGACCAACCAACCATCGTTGCCGCCTGGGCACCAGAAGGTGTTGGCGTCGTCGTACGAAAAGCGATTATTTAAACTTAATAAAGTAGTTAAAAGCATAAAAAGAGTCTTTTCAATGAACATGAAGTTTGCCTAGATTTACGTCATGAGCAAACGATGTGTTTTTCGCTATGATAGTAATCCAAGTTACATTTTATGTTACTTGGATTCGGAATTTTTGAGACCTTAGGCTCAAAAATTAGCTATGAAACCGAAGGTTTGCTAGCGTCCGTATCACCTAAGAAAAACAGCAAAAAAATTAAAAGGAATAAACATGTCATTAACATCAAAACAACGTGCCTTCCTCAAATCGGAAGCACACACCCTTAAACCTATTGTACAAATCGGGAAAAACGGTCTTAACGACCACATCAAAACTAGCGTTCGTAACGCTCTTGATGCTCGTGAATTGATTAAAGTAACCCTACTCCAAAATACTATGGAAGATATTCATGAGGTTGCTGAAATCTTGGAAGAAGAAATTGGCTGTGATACAGTCCTTAAGATTGGACGTATCTTGATTCTCTATAAAGAATCAGCTAAAAAAGAAAATCGTAAGTTGTCACCAAAGGTCAAAGCTATCCAAAAATAGTTACTGACTTTGCTCGGTGAAGGACAAACTAAGGTATAGGAACACTTTTGAAGCATTAAAGCTAGCCTTAAGTCAGTTGTATAATGCTTGAGAAAGAGGAGGCGTACATGGCACTAGATCTCGTAACCCCATTTACAAAGGTTCAACTAGAGGAAGAAATCAAGGATACAGGCCGTAAGCAAGTGGGAATATTAGGTGGAAATTTCAATCCTGTTCATAATGCCCACTTGGTTGTTGCTGATCAGGTGCGTCAGCAGTTAGGTCTCGATGAAGTTCTTCTCATGCCTGAATATGAGCCACCTCATGTAGATAAAAAAGAAACCATTGATGAAAAACACCGCCTTAATATGCTTATGTTGGCTATTAACGGTATCGAAGGTTTGGATATTGAAACCATCGAGTTGGAGCGCAAGGGAATCAGTTATACTTATGACACCATGAAGCTTTTGACAGAGGCCAATCCTGATACGGATTATTACTTCATTATTGGTGCTGATATGGTCGACTATCTGCCTACATGGCATCGCATTGACGAACTTATCGAGATGGTCCAATTTGTTGGTGTTCAGCGTCCTAAGTATAAGGCTGGAACCTCTTATCCAGTTATTTGGGTTGATGTGCCCCTTATGGATATTAGTTCGAGTGCAGTCAGAGCCTACATTAAGAAGGATCGCACACCTAACTTTATGGTGCCACAGTCTGTACTTGCCTACATCAAGAAAGCGGGGCTCTATAAATGACCTATGAAAAATATTTAGACTATTCTCGTGAAGAACTCCTTGAAAAAGTTCGAGCGGTCATGAGCCCTAAACGCTTCAATCATGTTCTGGGTGTTGAGCGAGCTGCTATTGCTCTTGCTGAAAAGTACGGATATGATACTGAGAAAGCCGGATTGGCTGGTTTGCTTCATGATTATGCCAAGGAACTTCCAGATCAGGAATTCTTGGAGCTTATTGATAAATATAAGCTTGATCCTGAATTGAAAAAATGGGGGAACAATGTCTGGCATGGCATGGTTGGGATTTACAAAATCCAAGAAGATTTGGGATTGACTGATTCTGAGATTCTACGCAGTATTGAAATCCATACCGTCGGAAGCCATGAAATGTCAACCCTAGATAAGATTGTCTATGTGGCTGATTATATTGAGCATAACCGTAATTTCCCTTTGGTAGAGGAAGCTAGACAAGTAGCAGAGCAATCCTTGGATAAGGCCGTTGCTTTTGAGGCAGTTCATACCGTGGAACACTTGGCTGGAATAGCACGGCAAACACCTGGAATAAAGCCAAGACCATTTGTTTCCTCATGTTCCAGTCCTTTTTCCGTTAAAATCTGCATGCCTAAGCAGATTCCTAAAAGTGGAACTCCCTGTGCGACGGCCTCTTTGATAACAGCTACCAAACCTCTTCGCTCCAACTCTGCCATAGCTGTTGGATAAGCACCCACACCAGGTAAAATCAACCCATCTGCAGCTAGGATTTTTTCTTTATCGGCAGATAATTCTGCAGTCACACCGATCTTTTCAAGGGCACGCAGAACATTGGCGGTATTCCCCGCATCGTAATCAATGACGATAATCATAGCATCCCCTTTGTTGAGTTTACGCCGTGAATGTCAGGATTAACTGTGATAGCCTCACGCAAGGCACGTCCTGTTGCCTTGAAGAGACTTTCTGACTTGTGGTGATTGTTTTTTCCGTGGAGAATCTTGAGGTGGAGATTCATCTGAACATTGAAAGCCAAGGCTTGGAAAAATTCTTCTACCAATTCTGTGTCAAAATTACCCAATTTTGGATTATCAAAACTAGCATCAAAGACCAAGAAGCTACGTCCAGACAAGTCTAAACTTGCCATTCCGAGGGTTTCATCCATAGGTACAAAAGCCGTTCCATAACGGTTGATACCTGCTTTATCGCCCAAGGCCTCTTTAAGAGCTTGACCAAGGACAATACCGACATCTTCAACAGTGTGGTGACTATCAACCCAAAGGTCGCCATCAGCCTTAACCACCAAAGACATACGACCGTGGCGGGCAAACAAGGTCAACATGTGGTCAAAAAATCCGACACCTGTTTGAATGTCTACTGGTTCTTGAGCATCTAAATTGAGGCTTAACTTAATTTTGGTTTCAAAGGTATTACGTTCAATTTCTGCTTGTCTCATAACTTCTTCCTCTACTCTCTCAATTATTGTCGTTTCTGACTTCAATTGCCTTGGCGTGGGCCTGCAAACCTTCCGCATAAGCCAAGGTTGTGATATCGTACTGGGCCTTATTGACTGCTGCCTTATCGTATTGCGTATATTGGATACGTTTGACAAAATCGTGCACGCCTAAAGCTGATGAAAAGCGGCTAGTCGCTGTCGTCGGAAGAACGTGGTTGGCACCTGCATAGTAGTCGCCAATTGGTTCGCTGGTAAAGTGACCAAGAAAGACGGAACCAGCATTTTCCACTTTTTCCAAGTAATCATAAGCATTGTCCATAGCAATTTCCAAATGTTCTGGCGCAACCAAGTTCATGAGTTCGAACATGGCATCTGTATCATTGGCAATAATAATACGGCCGTTATTCTCGACAGATGGACGAGCAATCGCCTCACGTGGCAAAAGCTTGAGTTGACGTTCAATCTCACTTTCAACTGCATCAGCCAAGGCTTGAGAATCTGTTACCAAAATGGCGCGTGCACGTGTATCGTGCTCTGCTTGAGACAAGAGGTCAGCTGCCACATAGGTTGGATTGGCACTACTATCAGCGATAACACCAATTTCTGATGGTCCTGCAATCATATCAATACCGACAATACCGTAAACTTGTTTCTTGGCAGTCGCCACGAAAATATTACCAGGACCTGTAATCTTGTCCACTTTTGGAATTGTTTCTGTACCAAAAGCCAAAGCCGCAACCCCTTGAGCTCCACCAACTTGGTAAATGCTATCCACACCAGCCAATTTGGCGGCTACCAGAATCGCAGGAACAAAGTGCTCTTGAGGCGGCGTAATCATAATAATCTCTTTAACCCCAGCAATTTTGGCAGGAATAACATTCATAAGAACTGATGACGGATAAGCCGCAGTTCCTCCAGGTACATAAACACCTACACGATTGATGGGACGAATCAATTGACCACGAATAACACCCTCACTTGGTTGGTCCTCAAAACCAGCCTCCAACTGATGCTTGTGGTAAGATTCAATGTTTTCTTTGGCATTAACTAGGGCTTGGTAAACCTCTGGATCAATCTCTTTAAAGGCTTGATCAATCAAGTCCTGTCCAACCTCAAAATCAGTCAAGTCAACCTTATCAAATTTAGCTGAATAGTCACGAAGGGCCTCGTCTCCTCGTTTTTTGACATCCTCAATAATGGCTTGAACCGTGCTTTCAACGTCTCTATTTTCTTTTGAAAGTTCCAATTGCTCCTGATAAAGAAGCTCAGCAATTTCTTTATTTGTTCCAGTTAATCGTTTCATTCGAACGGTACCTCCTCGTTCCCTACAAGTGATTCAATCTTGCGAATGAATGGCAGGACTTCCTTGTTATTTTTCAAAGAAGCCTTGTTCACAATCATTCGTGCTGAAATACGGCAAATATCTTCATAAACTTTTAGGCCATTTGCAACAAGGGTATTCCCTGTTTCTACAATATCAACAATGGCATCTGCTAGACCAATGACTGGGGCAATCTCAACGCTCCCTTGAATCGAAATAATCTCGACATCCTCACCCTTTTGATTAAAATAATCAGCTGCAATGGTTGGATACTTGGTCGCAATACGTTTACGCTTATGGTCATCAGGGTTATAGTCTTCTGTTGATGCTACGGAGAATTTACAAAGACCAAAATTAAGGTCTAACATTTCTAAATAGCCTGTCGGATGTTCGACCAAAACATCCTTACCGACAATCCCAATATCTGCGACCCCGTGTCTAACATAGGTAGTCACATCTGGAGCTTTGACCAAGAGAAAACGGAACCGGTTGTCAGGACTCTCGAAAATCAAATTACGTCCCTTATCGGCCATGAAAGACATATCAAAGCCAGCTTTTTCCAGTAATTTAACCGTATCTTTCTCAATACGTCCCTTGGTCAAGGCAATTGTGATTTGATTGCTAGTCATCCAAGTCACCTCCAAATTCCACATCATCATGTACTGCTTGATAGATCGAATCGACATCAATGGCCCAGCCGACCGCTGTTAACTCAGTAGCTCCAAAGCGTTCAAATAGTTTATCGTAACGGCCACCTGATACAAAGGCATCTGGTACCTTGTCACCGAAGACCTTAAACATCATGCCCGTGTAGTAAGGCACTGCTGGCAATTGAGCCAAATCAAGCGTCGTCTCTGGGAGACTATCTGATAAACGATTAGTTAAAACTTCCAAACTATCCAAGGCCGTCAAAAAGGCTTCACTGTCTGTTAACTGTCTAGCCTTGGTCAAAACAGCCTTTGTCTCACCAAAGAGGAATGGCAACTGCTCCAAGACCTTGTCATATTGACTTGGATTTTCTTTGGTGAATTCCTTGAGACCTGTGATTGATTTGTCACGGATATAAGCCGCCAACTCTGCTTCTTTTACTGCTGGAAGGTCTAATTCTTCAAAAATGAGTTGCAAGAGGCGAGCATGTGAAAACTCAAACTTGTAATTTTTGACACCGGCAGCATCCAGAGCCTCTTTAGCAGATATTACAGCTTCTTCCATGGCCTGGTGAACAGGGAATCCTATGATCTCAATACCAGCCTGCGTATGCTCATTGGACAAGCCACGCATCTCCTCATTGTAGTTAAAGACTTTTCCAGAGTAAGAAAATTTAATGGGTGTATGAACTTGTGTCGAAGCAATCACGCGCCCAATTTGGCTGGTAATATCAGGACGTAAACTAACAAGCTCTCCATTTTTGTCAAAGAAATTATAGTTTCCATTGTCCACAAGATCACTAAAGACTTCGAAATGCTCTAAGGTTGGTGTCTCAATCCGAAGAAAGCCCTTTGTCATCAACAAGTCACAGATACGGTGTTCAATCCGATACATGGTACGGGCACGTTTGAAAAGTTTATCGTGCATTCCTAAGGCTAATGTCGTTTTTTTCATGCTTGTAACTCCTGTATTGTCATTAATACGCGCTCCATCTCATCCTGCGTCCCAATAGAAATGCGTAGTCTGTCTGAAATACGCTCCACTTTTGGAAAATAACGGACATAAATTTTCTTACCTTGGAGGTAGTCAAACAATTGACCTGCAGTCACTCCGTGAGGTTTGACCAAAACAAAATTAGTTTTTGAAGGTAGGATATCAAAACCAATCGCCTGCAATTCTTGGCTAAACCAGTCACGTGTTGCCATAATCTTTGCGCAAGTGTCCTCATAGTAGTCCCAGGACTTAACCGCTGCAGTCGCCAAGACTTCCGCAATGCTATCCACATTATAGGGATTGACCGAATTCTTGACGGCATTGATCACAGCCATTAGCTTTGGACTTCCGATGCCATAACCGACACGCAAGCCTGCAAGTGAGGCATCCTTAGAAAAGGTCCTAGTGATAAACACATTGTCATACTTTTCTAGGAGCGGTAAGGCCGTCTCCCCACCAAAGTTAATATAGGCTTCATCAATAATCACAACTACTGACTGATTGACCTTTACGATTTCTTCAATTTGATCGAGAGGTTTATAAATACCTGTTGGCGCATTTGGGTTAGTAAGGACAATCCCACCATTTTCAACCAGATAATCTTGAGTATCAATCTCAAATGAAGAGTTCAAGGGCACTTCTCTAAATGGGATGCGATACAAATCTGCCCATACCTTGTAAAAACCATAGGTCAAATCTGGAAACAAAACTTCTTCCTCGCTGTTAAAGAAAGCTAGAAAAGCCATTGACAGAATATCGTCTGACCCGTTTCCAATAATCACTTGATTGGCAGGAACACCTAACTGTTCAGATAAGGCCTGACGTAAAGCTGCTTGATCCAAAGTCGAATACTTGCGTAACTGATGGGCATCAAAGGATGCTAAAGCTTGATGGACTGCTGGACTTGGTCCATAGGCATTTTCATTAGTATTCAACTTAATGATATTTTTCTCAGCAGGCTGACTACCCGCTACATAGGGTTCAATCTTTCGTAATCCTTTGATTTCCATAGTTTTTCCTTTCTGTTCGACTCTAACCAAGTGTACTTCTCGCTACACACTCTAAAAAAGTGTAACAAAAAACGTCCTCGCAAAAATAACTTTTGCAAGGACGTTGGCACGTGGTTCCACCTTAATTCGAACAGGGGTCACCCCCTCTTCCTCATGAAGTCACAAAATCTCTCTTGTAACTCCTAGTCTCTAACGGAACCACCCGTCGTACACTACTGTCATCCAGAGTTCGCATACGCTCTCAAGAATGTGTCGTCTTTGATCTCATGCGTTTTCAGCTTCCCGCATTCTCTGTGAAACGATCTGACTTTTTCTATCAACGATTTAGATTTTAGTTCATTTTACCTAAAAATTCAGAACAAAGCAAGTCTTTTTTGTATATTTTTATAAAAACTTGAATTCCTTGTATATTTAATAGCCAAAACAAACTGCTGTGAAATTGAGTTCAAATAAATAAAAAGTTGATGCGGTATCTTTTTACAAACCAAGTGGATCCCTAAAGAGACTTCTGACTGTGATAGCTTAACTGGAAACCACTATTTTTTCAAGTACTTTCATCACTACAGAAGATCTCGTTCTATCTAAATTCCTATCACAAAAAATCTTGCTCAGTTATTTTTTATGACAATTTCTTTGTACTTTTCCCAAATTGAAATCATTTCTTCATATGATAATTTGTATATTTATCCTAAATAATTTTTCAAAGCAAGACAAAAAGCCTGAAGCACAGCTCCAAGCTCTCATGGTTAAGCCAGTCTTTTAGGTCTGATAAATCCCGTTAGGAGACTCAAACAAAGTAGTCCAGCTGCCACATACCAATAGGGCATATCTACACTAGTTGTACGTCCTGAGACTTCAACTATACCTTTAACTAAACAAGCACTAGCGACAACAGCGATGGCTGAATTAAAGAGAAGTTTTGAGGCACGATTTCTCACCCAAGACATTCCCATCCCTGTTAGCAGATAAATCAAAGCTCCAGCCAATGGTGCGAAGAACATCATGCGCATAAACATAGATGATTCGCCATAAGAAAAGCGTTCATAAACAAAGGTAAAGACTAGACTAAAAATGGTTAGACCGATGTAGGTGAAAAAATGTTTGCTAGCTGATTTCTTAGTAACCGATGTAAACAATATCGCTCACCGCCCTTTCTGAGATTTTATTTCCGTTTGTGGTTGGCTTGTTAATGACTTGACCATTGAAGTACATGGTTGATGAGCCACCACCATCAAGGTTATAGGCTGTCGTCACACCATAGGATTTCATCAACTCTGCCATTTCATAAAGAGTCAATCCTGACGACTCACTGGTACGACCATCAGAGACAATGACAATATAGTGCACACTGCCGTCACTTTCTTCGATAACTCCGATGGCTGTACGTGGATTGTCAGCCATGGCTTGACCAACCTCTTCATTTTCTGATACAGCTATCTTGCCATTTTCAACCAAGGTTGGACCAAAGGCAAAGGTATTCACCACACCTGAATCAACCAATTTTTGAGCCGTTGTATCGCTCTCCTTAAAGGTCTTGAAGCTACCATCTGAGTAAACGGCAAGGTCCTCGTAATCACTGTTTCGATCAGTATCACGATAGACTTGACCATTCTTAATCACATAACCTGACTGATTAGCCCCATAGTAGTCACCATTGATGGCAAAGATTGCATTGTTTTGCTGGGCAATACTTGAAGTAGTGTCGGTGATGTTGGTCCCATAGGTATTTTGTGCCAAAGCCGTTTTAAGGTAGTCTGCACTTGAAAGCTGGATATCGGCCACATAGTAAGTGGTATCACTGGTTTTACCTGTTGTGATTTTGATATCCATATTGTCATCTTTATAAGTCGTATCCGTCTTAGTGACCTTCCCAGTGCTGGTAGATGCTGTCGACGAAGCTGTGGTTGAGCTAGTCGTATTGGCTGAAACCGTTGAGACCGCTGAGGGAATGACAAAGACCTTTAAGAGAGAGTAGACATTTGCCCCCATCAGAAAAAGGGTAAAGAGTAAGGCATAGGCATGCCTTTTGAGAAATTTCATAGAAGACCTCCAATTTTAAAAGATAAGATTGAAACCATAAGTTCCTTTTGCTTGAAATTAGCATAACAAGCAAAGCTTAAAATCTTCTATAATTCCCATAACCACGCTTTTTCTTTAAGTTTTCCTTAAGAAAAAGACAGCTTCAGTTGAAGCTGTCTTCGCTATATAATCATATCTTCTGTAATGCCGAATTCTCTCAAGATCTCCTGAATCTTATCAAAGTTCAGACGGAAATGCTCCAACTTATGACCATCAGACCCAATAGAATACTTGCGACATCCCAAATCCTTAACAAGGCATAAGGCATATCGGTAGAGTTCTTCGTGGTGATAGAGATACATGCTCTTTGCATTCAGCTCAAAAGCCAAATCATTAGCAATCATTTTCTGGAAAATACGTTTGAGCTGTTCTTCATAAGCTTTTAGCTCATCAACAGTCACGTCAAACAAGCGAAAACCATAGTCAAAGTGGGCCAGAACATCTGCGTCCACACGACCAATAGCGTACTCCAACTTGTCCAGATACTCTTGAATAATGCTTGCCTTGTCCATATCAGCTACCTCATCATCAAGATAATCATTGACCCCATTATGGTGAACAGAAAGCAGTTTGAGATCATAGTCCTTCCCATCCAAAAAGACCAAAATATCCTTTTCCCTAGGCTGAAAATAACCAATCTCGATGCCTCGTTTAATACGATTGCCATACTTGAGATTGAGATTTTCAATCTCATGACTATATGCCTCGTACTCTGGCACATCGTCCTGTTTCGTATAAGGATTAGAGAGATCATAATGCTCAGTCGTTACAATCTCCCCATCAAAATGCGTCAAATAATCAGTAAAGTTCGCATCCGAATCATAGGAATGATGGGTATGCAAATGGTTATCACGAATAGACATAACTACTCCTTATTTTTCAAATACATTTTAAGCTGCTTACGGGCCAACCAAGTCAGACTCACCATGATTCCCTCATAAATAATAAAGAAAATCACAAAGCACTGAAGAAAGTACTCTTCTGGCAAAACATTGATAATCGGATCCAAGATTGGATTAAAGAGCCAACTGCTATCCCCAGGAAAGAGTGCTTCATGAAAGAGCGTAAAAAACTCATCAAATCCGAGAAAAAGCCCCACAACCCCAATAAGGACCGGCAAGAGTGCTAGACTCATATAAAGTTTAACGTAAAGACCAAAGGTCCCTTTCTTCACATTACGCCAAAGAGAGGTTACTGCTGGATAAGCTAGTAGAATAACAAGCCCCTGTACCAAATGAAAGAGCCACTTCACATCATGAAAATGCTTTAGCCCACTCTCCGACGATGGAAAATCAGGCATGGACAGATGACCAACCCAAGGAAATGTCAGATACTGCATTAGGATATTGAAATTATGCCAGAGCTCTGTCTTGCCAAGAATGACATAGTCCAAAAGATGCATCCAGTCAATATCAAAATAATAGAAGCCCCATGCCAGATAAATCGTCACTAGGATAGACAGGGCCAAGAGCCAAATCGGAGTCAGAACAGCCTCAATCTTAGTTCGCATCAAAATCCCACTCCGCTAGACTAGAAAGCACATGGTCTGGTTTTACTGGTAAATTCGCAACTTCTTCTGCCTTGGTAAATCCAGTTGTCACAAGTAGTGTTGGAAAGTCATTTTTAATGCCAGCTGTAATATCAGTCAAGTAATTGTCACCAACCACAATAGTTTGGCTACGTTCTGTCCCAAGGATTTCAAGAGCCTTGTTCATGATAATAGCTTTAGGCTTACCAATAATGATTGGTTTCACACGGGTAGCCGCCTCAATAAGGGCCAAGAGGGAACCAGCACCTGGAAGAAGACCACGTTCTGTTGGGATATTCAAATCTGGGTTTGTCCCAATAAACACAGCCCCTTTATGGATAGCAAGTGTTGCCTTTACCAACATTTCATAAGTGACTTCACGGTCCAATCCCACTACCACATAAGCAGGATTTTCCTCATCTACCGTATATCCCGCATCCGCAATAGCAGATTTAAGCCCAGTTTCACCAATAACATAAACTGTCTTACCACGATTCATATCATTCATGTAGTCAACTGTCGCCAAAGTAGCTGTGTAAATGGTCTCAAGAGGCGTTTCCAATTCACACTGATTACGCAAAAGCTCTTGCACCATCTCTGGTGTACGCATACTATTATTAGTCACAAAAAGATAGGGAATCTGACGCTTTTGCAACTCCTTAACGAAGGCTTCTCCCTCAGGAATACGGTCCTTGCCCTTGTAAATGGTTCCATCTAAATCAATCAAATAACCTTTATATGTCATCTTACTCGTCTCCTATTTTTTTCCATTGGATAATAGCCTGAGCATGAATATTGCCATCAACACAAATCTGATGTTGACTGCTCAAACTTTCTTGGTCAAACTCATAACCTGAATAAATCTCTGACCCATGATGAATTTCCTTAACATACTTGAGGTCAATATGGGCTGGTGTGTACTTGGTCAAAAAATCCAAATCGAAAACATCCAACATCCACTCCAAGTACTTGCTATTATTAACGTGGCCATTCATGTCTAAGTCAAAATAACGCACACGATAAAGCGTCTCAATTGGATTTTCCAAAACCTTGTAGCGAGGACCCCGAAGTAACTTTTTAGTTTTTTCAGCCCCATAAGGTGCTACCACCTCATCTGGCACTTCGGCTACCTTACGCGTTTCATAATCCATAAGGGCAAAAGTAGTCTTAAAGAGCATGATTTGTTGACCAGTTTCATCTGTGATGTAAAAATTACGGTAACAGAAAATCTTATTATAGGAAATAGCTTCCGTTGTAATGGTCACCTTTTCATTGTAGCGAGGCAAACGGTCAATCTCAATCGCATAGTCTGTCACAATCCAAACCAGACCGTACTTATCAAAAACTTCCTTATCCGTATTTCCCAGAGACTCTGACTGCATACCGGATACTTGCAATGAAAAAGCCAGTAAGTGTGGTAATTTTACCTGATGCGTGATATCCGTCTCATAAAACGGAATCTGATAAGGAATACTAAATTTTAATCCCATCTAATCCTCCAAGATAAATTGTTCAGCGACACTATCGCCCAAAAAGAGTCCTCGTTTGGTCATTCGAACCACTTCTGGATCCTTGACCAAGAGCCCATCTTCCTGTAGTTTTTTTACAATGTCTCCATAAGTATCCGCGAATGACAAGCCAAACTTCTCTTCAAAACGTTTAATAGATACACCTGATTTTTTACGCAAACCAAGGAAGAACTCCTCCTCCATCATCTCCGCCTTAGTCAGATGCTCCTCGTGAAGTCTAGCATGACCATCCTCAGCTATAGCCTTTAGATAATGCTGGATAGGTCCTCTATTGCGATAACGAACACCATTGACATAACCAGAGGCTCCAGCACCAACACCATAATACTCATCATTATTCCAGTACATGAGATTGTGACGACTCTCCATCCCAGGTTTGGTAAAGTTTGAAATCTCGTAGTGCTCAAAACCATTGTTTTCCAACTCCTGGATAATATAGTCAAACATCTCTGCTTCCAAGTCCTCCGTTGGCAGATTGAGCTTACCCCGACGCATCTTATTCATAAAGACCGTGTGATGTTCCAATATCAAACTATAGAGACTTAGATGCGGAATATCCAGTTCCAGTGCCTTTCTCACATTTTCCTTGACCTGATCCATGGTTTGACCAGGTAGTGCATAAATGAGGTCAATGGAAATATTATGAAAACCAGCAGCCTTTAAGCTATCAATACTTTCATAAATCTGTGCTTGATTGTGACTGCGACCAATTTGACGCAAGTGCTTGTCATCAAAAGTCTGAACCCCTAAAGACACCCGATTAACAGCAGATTTTTTGAGTACTTCAATCTTATCAACCGTCAAATCACCGGGATTAGCCTCAATAGTAAATTCCTCCAACTTAGACAAATCCAAGTTCTTCTGAAGATTGCTCAAAAGGTAGTCCAATTGTTCCGCAGAAATAGCTGTCGGTGTCCCACCACCAATATAAAGGGTACGAAGCTCCTTGATATCCAAAAGCTCCCACTCACGAATCAAAGCCCGTAGGTAGTCATCAACGGGCTGATTTTTAATAAAGACCTTGGAAAAGTCACAATAATAACAAATTTGTGTGCAAAACGGAATGTGCACATAGGCTGACGTTGGTTTTGTTTGCATGTAACTATTCTACCATTTTTTAAGCAGAAATGAGATCTTGAATGATAAGAGTTTGAGCCAAAAAAGAAGCCATCTCTCCAGATAGCTTCTTTACTTTATTTTGTTAATGAGAATGGGAAAGCATTGTAGTTGCTATAATCAAAGGTTGGTCCCAAATCAGAGATAAATTGAACTGGCGTATAAGTTCCATTTTTAAGAATAAAGCCAGGCTTAGCTTGGAAACCAGCTCCCCCTAGTCCAGTAATACCAGGAAGCAAGGTTGAAAAATCGCCACCCTCCCAAACGTAGAGATTACCAGAAATTTGAACAGCTTTTGCAGTTGTAGAGCTTTGACGATAGGGTTCGTAATCGACATTGAAATTTGCCTTTGAAGTGATGTTTCCATCAGCATCAACTGTAAAACTAATGTCTGTTGCTTGAGGACTCGTACCTGTCCAAGTTCCTACTAATGCTGCTGGGACAGGAGCGTCACTTTGAGTATCAGTTGTTGCTTGACTAGACTTGTTTGACTCAGAAGCAGCACTACCACTTGTTCCTACTTGACCATCAGTTCCTTCTGTAGCTTGATTTTTTGAAGAGCTAGCTTCAGGAGCACTCGCCTCTTCTTGACCTTGAGAATCCTTTGAAGATGAATCCTCTGTCTTAGTCTTTTTAGCAGATTTCTTTTCAGAAGTTTTTGTTTTTGCTGATGACTTCACAACTTTAGAAGTTGACGTTGTAGATGATGCTGCAGTGTCTTTTTCTGACTTAGAGCCACATCCGACAAGTGCTGTAGAAACAGCTACAGACAACAAAACAAGGGAACAAACACGGATAACTTTACTTTTCATTTTCATAAACCTCTTTTCTATATTTCTATTATATCTATTTTGTTACAAAAATCAAGTATTTTATGTAATTATTGTAACATTTATGTAATTAATTGTATCACTGTCATAAGTTAATAGGTCCTTGAAACCAAAAAAACTATCACTCCCATAGGAATAATAGATTTTGGGCTATTATTTAATTACCTCCTATCTGCGAAAGGTATCCTGATTAGTGCTTTTCTTCTCTTTCAAGATAACCTTTATAAGAGAGAAGGGTAAAGCTATCCTCTAAGAGAATAATGCGCTTACCACCATCTACAAGGACATAATAGTATGACTTTCTCGCATTGTGGTAGATGTCATTAACACTCTTAGCCTGATAACCATATGACTTAAGAGACTTCTGTATTTTAGCAAACTCTTTTTGCACCTTATCATTATCTACGCTGCCTGATTGATCCGCCAGATATTCTTTTAAAGGCTTAGCAATTAAGATATCTAAAGGCTTAACATTTAAGATATCTATATCATCAGAATCTGTAGTCATAACACCATTTTCAGAGATAGTCGTTTCCCCTTCTGATTCATCTTCATAATTAAATGTCTTCCATTTTCCAACAAAAACTTTGGGAACCCCTGCCTTATGAAAAAGATAGCTCTTTTTTAAATCTTTGTTTTTTGATCCGTAGTGGGCTAGTTCTGATGAGCTTAAACCTAGAACAAAGTTTGTCCCAACTTTCTGAATCAGATTATAGTAGCCAGAATCTTCCGTCGTTACCAGTATGACCTCTTTTGTTTATAATTGATATTTCTTGTCAAAATCAGCAATCGTTTTTAGTTTTGAATCACTGAGTTTCTCTAAGTTTGCTTCAAACTTCTGTCCAGCTTTCTTACCAGTAGAGATTTCTTTGATTTCTTCTTCCGTATAGCCTGCAACAAGTTTTGACTTCTTCCCATTTAAATCATAAACAAGCCCATCATTATTACCATTTACCCACAAGCCACCCAAGTTTGTTCCTTTGGAAGAAAACAAAAAGAGGCCAAGACTTGTTGCTACAACAAGAAATAAAGCAATCCCAAGACCAATAAAAGTCTTCTTGCCAAACTTTTTCTTCTTAACAAAGACCATTTGTTGTGAATAAGCTGGGTTGACCATTTGACTATTCATTTGATTTGGTAAAGGCATGGCTCCTTCAGTCACAGACTTTCCATTGTTGGAAAAAGTGGCTTGTTTTCCTTCCATAACAAATTCACCATTTAGAAGGGCCTGCTGACACTCCTGAATAGTGGGCTTACGATTATTAATCGCTTCAAAATATTCAATCCATTCTTTTCTATTCATCATCTCTCCTAAGATTTCTTAATAGAAAAATCTATCACTAGCTTGGAAGTGATAGATTTCCCAATTATTTAAGCACTTCTTGTGTCTTAGCGTAGTTAGCTTCAACAGCTTCTTTTTCGGCTTTCCACCAGTCTTGGTGATCTGTGTACCACTTGATTGTTTCTTCCAAACCTGATTCAAAGTTTGTGAATTGTGGTTCCCAACCAAGTTCTTCACGCAATTTTGTTGAGTCAATAGCGTAACGCAAATCGTGACCAGCACGGTCTGTCACACGGTCGTAAGCGTCTTTGGGTTGACCCATTTTTTCAAGGATAAGCTCAAGCACTTCCTTGTTGTTCTTTTCACCATCAGCACCAATCAAGTAAGTTTCACCGATACGGCCTTTAGTGAGGATAGCCCAAACACCAGTTGAGTGGTCGTTAGTGTGAATCCAGTCACGGACGTTTTTACCTTCACCATAAAGTTTTGGTTTAATCCCTGACAAGATGTTGGTGATTTGACGTGGAATGAATTTTTCGATGTGTTGGTATGGTCCATAGTTGTTTGAGCAGTTTGAAATAGTTGCCTTAACACCAAATGAACGCACCCATGCTTTAACGATAAGGTCTGAAGCAGCCTTAGTTGATGAGTATGGTGATGATGGGTTGTATTTTGTTTCTGCTGTGAATTTTTCACCAGGACCTTCACCGTGTCCAGGAAGATCTTCGCGCAATGGAAGGTCGCCATAAACTTCGTCTGTTGACACGTGGTGGAAACGAATATCGTATTTACGAGCAGCTTCCAAGAGTGTGTAAGTACCAATGAAGTTTGTGTGGATAAATGGTGATGGGTCGTTCAATGAATTATCATTGTGGCTTTCAGCCGCATAGTGAACGATAGCATCAGCCTTAGCAGCCAATTTATCAACCAATTCAGCATCAGCAATATCACCAACAACCAATTCAACACGGTCACCAAGGATTTCTTCAATGTTGGCACGGTTACCAGCGTAAGTGAGTTTGTCAAGGACAGTCACATGTACGTCTGGATGATTGTTGTAGACATAGTGTACGAAGTTTGAACCGATGAAACCTGCGCCACCGGTTACGATGATATTTTTATATTCAGTCATTTTTTCTCCAAAAAATATTGTTTTTTCTTAATCGTTCCTTAAATCAATCTTTTTTGGCTTTCCTTAGGTGAGTACGGACGTCAGCGAACTTCGAAGAAGTTCCATGACTAAGTTTTGAGCCTGATGTCTCAAAACTTCCGAGCACCTGAAACACAATGGTTCAGGTGCTTTTCTCACGGCGGAAAGCTAATCATATAGCTCGCTTCGCTCGTTTATAACAAAGCTAAAAACTATATAATGATTTTCTTAATTGTTTTAAGAGCTATATTCTTACAAATCTTCTACTCTTAGTGGTTTAACGTCTTTGAGCAATGGGTGATTTTTATCTGCTTCTGAGACTTCTGCTTCTTCCAAGTTTTCCCACTTGATATCAAGGCTTGGGTCAGCGTAGTTGACAAAGGCGTATTTAGGTTTAAGTTCAAGTGCCCAGTAATCGTTTACGAGGTAGCTATATGACACTTTGTCAGACAAAACTTGGAAACCATTGGCAACACCGCGAGGAACGAAGATTCCTTTTGAAGCATCAATCACTGTTTGGTAAGTATTCCCAAACGTTTCGCCTTCACGGAGGTCAACCCAAGTTCCAAGAACCTTTCCTTCATCTGCTACTGAGATGTATTTATCCCAAGGCTCAGCATGCAAGCCACGCAAAACATTTTTACGTGAGAAAGAAACGTTATTTTGCAATTTTCCTTCTGCAAAGAATGACTCTGGAAAACCAAGTGGCAACATCTTTTCCTTTTGGAAGTTTTCCTTGAACCATCCACGGTTATCTCCATGAACAGGAATATCAAATTCAAGCAGACCTGGGATAGCATCAATCTTGCGGGCAGCTAGTTCTTTACCAAAAAATTGTTCAGTCATTATGCTTCTCCAATCAAACGGAGCAAATATTGTCCGTATTCGTTTTTCTTAAGTGGTTGTGCCAATTCAAGAACCTGTTCTTTAGTGATATAACCCATGCGATAGGCAATCTCTTCAAGGTTAGCTACTTGGACATTTTGCAAACGTTGAACTGTCTCGATGTACTGAGCAGCTTGCAAGAGACTTTCGTGAGTGCCTGTATCCAACCAAGCAAAGCCACGTCCCATAAGCTCAACAGAGAGGTCTCCACGTTCTAGGTAAGCCTTGTTAACATCTGTGATTTCAAGTTCGCCACGAGGACTTGGCTTGATATTTTTAGCAATTTCCACAACATCATTGTCATAGAAATAAAGTCCAGTTACAGCAAAGTTTGATTTTGGATGCTCAGGTTTTTCCTCGATTGAGATGGCATTCATATTGTCGTCAAACTCAACAACTCCAAAACGTTCTGGGTCCTTAACTTGATAACCAAAGACTGTAGCGCCTTTTTCCTTAGCTTCAGCACGTTGAAGCATGGCAGAAAGACCATTGCCATGGAAAATGTTGTCCCCGAGGACAAGGGCAACACTATCGTCACCAATGAAGTCTTCACCAATGATAAAGGCTTGAGCCAATCCATCTGGACTTGGTTGTACTGCGTAAGAAAGGGAAATACCGAACTCAGAACCATCACCAAGGAGCTCTTCAAAACGTGGAAGGTCCTGTGGTGTTGAGATGATGAGGATTTCCTTAATACCAGCCAACATAAGCGTTGAAAGTGGATAGTAAATCATTGGTTTATCGTAAATCGGCATCAGTTGTTTTGATGCAGCACGTGTCAATGGATACAAACGTGTCCCTGAACCGCCTGCAAGAATAATACCTTTCATAAGAAGGCTCCTTTTTTCTCTAATATATTACCTATATTTTAGCATTTTTCAGCCCTCTTGTCACGGTAAACCCTATGTTCTTAAGCTTTCATTAAGAAAATCACAAGTGTCCATTTTCTTAATCCAATCAAAAAAGGATTTCGATTGAAACCCTTTTCGATTGAAGACAACTTCTTGATATATTCCCCTTGGGAAGTGTGATTATCATCCTCTTAGTGTCTTTGTGCACTCATCCAGTCAAAGATACTGTTATAAGTTTGACCATTGACACTGGCACGAGAGCCTCCTCCATTAGTTGGATCAGTGGCTACCATACCACTATATCCGTCCCAATTTTTCGTATTTTCAGGATGCTGAACGCCAATCACCTGGTCATGGAAGAAGTAAATCCAAGCCCAATGCCCATCATACTCTGTACCAGGAAGATCAGTCCCAGTCGCTGTTTCAAAGTATGAGAACCACTTGTTAGTAGCTCCAGAGGTAATCAAGCTCTTATATAAAGGCAAGACACTATTTTCTGGTTGTACTGTTGCGTCTGCCTTCGTGTGAATCAACCACATAGGCTGGTTCTTCAGTTTATCAATCCCAGATTGGTCAACAGTTAGTGGCGCTGCAATTGGAATGAGAGCTGCAAAATAATCTGGATAGGTTGCTCCCATGGTCAAAACCATACCACCACCATTTGAAACTCCCGCAAGATAGATTCGTCCCTTATCTACCTCAGGGTGATTAGCTAGGTAGGTATCAATGGTCTCTTTGAGTTGGGCTGCATTATCTGACCCCCAAGGTGTCTGTGTTTGAACAGCCAGAACATTAACCCCACGCGCCTGATCACCAGTTGTTAAGAAATGACCTTGAATCTCAGGCTGGGTAAGCGCATAGACGTCATTTGAAAGAAGCGGAATATTCATGTCTGTCCCTCTTTCACCAATGCCGTGTAGCCAGACAATCAATGGTTTGGTGCTATTCCCCGTACCAGTCTGGGCACTATAAGCCGCATACTGCATGTTACCTACCTGTCCTCGCTCGTCGAAAACTTCCGTCGTTGGCATCAAACGATTGTTGATGGCATCTTGCTCAGATGAAACCATCTGTGACTGACTATTACCTTCTGCCACTACTGACAAGTCTTTCATTGATACCATATAACTTTCCAGCCATTGATTGGTCCAAGTAGAAAGGTTAAAATACATAGGTTCAGCATTTCCACCCATGTTGTAGCGATTATAAGACGGTAGGCTCAATTCAAGCGTCACATACTTGCTGTTGTCATAATAGACCACATGCCCCTGATCATCAGACACATAAGAGTTCGTTACCTGACGACTGACCCCTGCTGTTGTAACCTGAGTTGAGCTGTGGACAACCTCTGGCGTGACCTTCTGATTAAATTCAAAAATGACTTTGGTTACAGCCGGTCCAAACTCATAACTTTCTAGAACAATACTTGTCTTTGTCACAGCCAAGTCTTCTGCTGCCCCTGCTTTGACAGATAGGCCTAAACTTATGGCTAGCAAAGTAACAATGACTGTCACATATACTTTAACTTTTTGGAACATAGTCCCTCCCCTTTTTTATTAGTATTCACCTACAATCGATGAACAGTTACTATTTTATCATTTTCTAATTAAATAAGAAATAGATATAAATAACTCTAATAAAAAAGGATCAGCTAGCATCCCTCAATAAAGAGAAATAGCTAACTGATTCATAAATTTCAATATATTGGAGGGCTTTAATACTATTAGTCTTTTTTCTTAACGTACTGAGCCACTGGATAGTCTGAACTGTCCAAACTACCAAGTCGGTTCATAGCCAATTCAACCAGATTTTTTCCAATCAGTGGCCCCGTCGTAAGCCCTGAAGATCCTAAACCAGAGGCGACAAAGACACCCTCAAGTTCTGGAACTTCTCCAAAGAAAGGAGAGAAATCACTCGTGTAGGCTCTAGTTCCCACACGTTCTGAGAAGGACTTGGCAGTACTTAAATCAGGGAAATATGTCTTAGCCTCTTCCTCCAGACTTGCAAGTACAGTCTCATCAACTGTCAAATCAAAGCCTTGGTCATTTTCATGGCTGGCCCCTACCGAAATCTTTCCACCAGCAAAAGGAATGAGATCCAATTCACCCTCTGGCATCAGAACAGGTAATCTACCAGTATCCATGCCCTCAAAGAAATAGTCACGCAATTGACCCTTTTGGGGGCGGACGTCTACTTCGAAACCAAGGGGTTCAAGCGTTTGACCTAGCCAGGCACCACAAGCGAGAATGACCTTATCAAAAGTTTGACCATTAATCTCGTAGGTGCCATTGTCAAGAGGAGAGAGTGTGACTGTCCCCTCTACCTTTTCAAAACCTGAGGCATCAATCAAAGTAGCTGTTAATTCTGCCCCCTCCACTCTAGCTCCTCCAGAAGCATAAAGATAACGGTCAAATCCAGTAAATTCCGGGAGGTCGGCAGCATTTTTTATAGAGAGTTCACCAATAATGGGTGATTCTTCTAGCCTAGTTTCTGCATGCTGATACAAACCGTCCAACTTACTATCATCTTTCTTGAGAAGGGCTACACCAGACTGATCATAGAAGCTCGTGTCATAACCATCATTTTCAAGATCTGAAACTAAATCTTGGTAAAAATCGGCTCCCAATCGAGCCATTCGATACCAGGCCTTATTACGACGCTTGGAAAACCAGGGGCTGATAATCCCTGCTGCTGCCTTGGTTGCTTGCCCAAGACCATGATCAAATACTGTAACCTCTGCGTCTTTTTCTTTTGATAAGTAGTAGGCAGCCGTTGAACCGACGATACCTGCACCAACAATTGCAATTTTCATTTTTTACTCCATCTATTTTAAAAGAGCTGAGTCCTATATCAATAGGCACAGCTCTTTAGTATTTTTAACCTAAGGCCACGTCCATAACCATCATGACGACAAAGCCAACCATGAGCCCCAAGGTTGCGACGTCAGTATTACCATTGGTTTGTGATTCAGGAATCAATTCCTCCGTTACCACAAAAATCATGGCCCCTGCCGCAAAAGCCAAGGCATAAGGAATAATCGCCATCATCCACATGACAAGAGCAGCTCCCATAACAGCCCCTATAGGCTCCACAATGGCTGACATAGAGCCCCAATAAAAGGCCTTGATACGAGATTTTCCATCTGCTCGAATAGGAATAGAGAGGGCTGCACCTTCAGGGACATTCTGCAAACCAATACCTATAGCTAGACCAATGGCTCCCATAAGACCCGCGAATGTCATATTGCCACCAGCCAAGGCTCCGAAAGTCACACCGACTGCTAATCCCTCTGGAAAATTATGAATGGTGATAGCCAAAAAGAGCAGGGCTGTCTTGGACAACTTTTTCTTACGAGGTTGAATACCTTCTGCTTTAGAGATGTCATTCCCCAAATGCAAATGGGGAACGACGGCATCAATCAAACGAAGGGCAACACCACCAAGCAAGAAGCCAGCTGCTGCAGGAAACCAGGACCATTTCCCATAGCCATTTTGAGTCGCATAAGTTAAAGAGGGATCCAAAAGTGACCAAAAAGAGGCCGCAATCATGACACCTGCCGCAAAGCCCATCATGATATCTAACAATTTACGACTAATATTCTTGAAGAAGAAAACAATGGCCGAGCCGACAATGGTACAGCCCCAAGTAAAAAGACCAGCAAGTAAGGCCAAAAAGACCACATTTTGATGTAAAAGCCAAGTCACAGACACATCCTCCTACAAATGGTCAAAAGGATTGGTTGAGGACTGACTCTCAAGTATGGTCACATTCCAATCATGCTCACGTTTCCAAGCCTCAAGTTTCTCAGCAATCTTTGAAATAAAGAGGGCTTCAATATGGTGCCCAGGATCAATAGCCAAGAGACCATTAGTAATCATTTCCTGACCTGTATGGTAATAAACATCACCCGTGATAAAGACCTGTGCTCCCTTTTTCAAAGCATCCTTGTAAAATCCTTGACCGCTACCACCACAAATAGCCACACGGCTAACAAGAGGATTATCATGGTCATAACGCACCAAGCGAACACTGTCCAAGCCAAAAACTGCTTTTACTTTAAGAGCAAGTTCTTCAATGGTCTGTGGCACGATATCACCCACTCGACCAATTCCATGATTTTCAGAAGTCTGCGTTAAATATGTGGTGTCTTTAATGTCAAGTAAGTCACAGAACCAATCATTAAGGCCATCATTAACAACATCAATATTAGTATGACTCACATAGACTGCAATATCATGCTTAACCAGGTCAAGTAAAATATCTCGGTCAGGCGAAGACACCAAATCCTTAACTGGACGAAAAATTGGAGCATGTTTAGCAATAATGAGGTCCACACCTTTTTCAATAGCTTCAGCTACTGTATTTTCACGAACATCCAAGGTAACCATGATCTTCTGAATCTCCTTGTCCAGACTACCAATCTGCAAGCCAACCACATCACCCTCCATGGAAAGCTCCTGTGGACAAAATTCTTCATAAGTCTTAATAAGTTCACTATCTAACATGATTCAAAACCTCCTTAATGGTTTGAATTTTATCTTCAATAGCTGTACGATCAGCCTGATTGGCCAGTGGAATGGATCCTAAAGCAAGCTCTAATTTATTGATTTCGCGTTGCCATTTGAGCTGGAAAACCTGAGATTGTTCTTTCATGAGATGAGGACCAAAACGCACTTCCTTGTCTGAAAGGCTCATATGACCAGCTTCTGCCACCATGATTTCGTAGTATTTGCCATTTTCAGTCATGATAGACTCTGCAATAATCTCAAAACCATTTTCTATCAACCAAATACGGAGATCATCTTCACGATTATTTGGTTGTAAAATCAGACGGTTTACGCCCTTAAGTTTGTCCTTTCCAGCATCAAGGATATCCGCAATAAGACGTCCTCCCATGCCACAAATCGTGATAGTTGTTACCTCATCAGCAGGTTCGAAGGCAGCCAAGCCATTAGCCAAGCGCACGTCGATTTTATCTTGGAAACCAGAGGATGAGACATTAGCAAGAGCAGATTCATAAGGGCCTTTTACCACTTCACCAGCAATAGCTGAAGTAATCAAGCCTTTTTCAAGTAAATAAATCGGAAGATAGGCATGATCACTGCCTACATCCAAGAGTTTTGCGCCTTTGGGAACATAGGTTGCTACGTCCTTGAGGCGTTGAGATAATTGTACGTACATGTTTCATCTTTCTATTTTTTTAAGTCTCTTCAATTATATCAAAAAAGGAGGTTGGTAAGAAATGGTTTTAACACATTTCCTAACAACTTCCTTTTTGTTTATACTTTCTCGCCTGTAAAGACGAAGAATTTAGAAATAATGTAGTTCAATACAATGATAAGGACCTGAGAGAACAAACTCTCGATACCATTTACCCAAGCATGACTATGACCAACAAATTGACCAATAATTTCTGGATAGGTATCAACCAAGAAATAGGCCAGAGCCAAATCCAAGACCAAGGTCAAGAGGCGGGCTCCCACGAACTTAACAAAGCGCGTGACCATACCTGTCTTTTCCTGATTAAAGACAAACATGTCATTTGTAAAAAAGGCAAAGATAATGGCAATCGCATTTGCTAAGACTGCTGAAAGTGTTCCTTGTTGAGTAAACTGGAAAATCAAAGTACGACTGACCATATAGACCAAAGTTGCCAAGACACCAAAGAAAAGGTACTTGAAAACTTCGGTAGCCATGAAGGCTCTCAGTTTAGCTATCATACTTAGTCCAATCCAATTTCTGCACGAACAACATCAGCAATCGTATCAACGTAATAGTTCACTTCATCATCTGTTGGTGCTTCTGCCATAACACGAAGGAGAGGTTCTGTACCACTTGGACGAACCAAGATACGGCCATTTCCAGCCATCTCAGCTTCCATTTTTTCAATGATAGCGGCAATTGCAGGAACTTCCATAGCCTTATCTTTCATGCTATTTTCCACACGGATATTAACCAATTTTTGTGGATAGATAGTCACTTCTGAAGCCAATTCAGACAAGCTCTTACCTGTTTCAACCATGACTTTAGTCAATTGGATTGCTGTCAATTGACCATCACCAGTTGTGTTGTAATCCATGATAATAACGTGTCCAGACTGTTCACCACCAAGGTTGTAGCCGTTTTTACGCATTTCTTCGACAACGTAACGGTCACCAACAGCAGTCACTGCCTTGTTGATACCTTCGCGGTCAAGCGCCTTGTGGAAACCAAGGTTTGACATAACTGTTGTTACAATAGTATTTTTAGCCAACTCGCCTTTTTGAGACAAATGTTTACCAATGATATACATCACCTTATCACCATCAACAATATCGCCATTTTCATCAACAGCGATGAGACGGTCACTGTCACCATCAAAGGCAAGACCAATAGCTGAGCCAGTTTCTTTAACCAAGGCTTGCAACTGCTCTGGGTGTGTCGAACCAACACCAGCATTGATGTTAAGGCCATCAGGTTGATCACCAATAACAGCGATTTCTGCATTCAAGTCAAGGAAAATGTTACGTGCAGATACCGCAGCCGCACCATTAGCTGCATCCAAGGCAACCTTCATACCACCAAGGTCAACACCTGTAGCTACCAAGAATTTTTCGTATTTACGAAGACCTTCTGGATAATCCACAAGTGTTCCAAGTCCCTCAGCTGAAGGACGTGGAAGCGTATCTTCTGTAGCATCGAGAAGAGCTTCAATTTCCGCTTCACGCGCATCATCCAATTTAAAGCCATCACCACCAAAGAACTTGATACCATTATCAAGAGCTGGATTATGGCTGGCTGAAATCATAACACCGGCACTTGCATTTTCTGTGCGAACCAAATATGAGACGCCAGGTGTTGCAAGTACTCCAAGTTTGTAGACTTCAATACCCACTGAGAGCAAACCTGCTACTAAGGCAGATTCCAACATCTCACCAGAGATACGTGTATCACGTGCCACAAAAACTTTAGGACGGCCAGTCTCGTGTTGGCTAAGCACATAACCACCAAAACGACCTAATTTAAAGGCCAATTCAGGCGTAAGTTCAACGTTTGCTTCTCCACGAACACCGTCTGTTCCAAAATATTTACCCATAA
>OGCU01000314.1_pt1 | contig 26245 bp, 22 predicted proteins | sample 1570251 | NCBI WGS metagenome assembly OGCU01 (sample SAMEA2582182, study PRJEB24529) | metagenome | biome: Human gut stool | place: China | collected 2011
TTTCCCTCTTGATTGCATTTTCCACCTTCTCCATTTCCTTTTGAACCACTGCTAATATTACTTGATTTTCTCCTGCCATTTTACTGCCTCCTGTTTTATTTTTGCCATACGTATATGATACTCTCAATGCGCATAACAATCCAGTGCACCAATGTGGCTGTTTGTGTATGTATGTGTATTAGCATTTTATTCCATTGTTTTCTCAATCTTTTTTTCTTCCCCTGTGTGTATATTTATATCTTTATATTCTTTTATTATCTTCTTAATAAATACTATCTTCTGATGTCTGCAAAAAACCAGCAATGGTTTTACCAGTAATGGTTTCTTCAGTACTGGCTTTCTCAGTAACGGTTTTCTTATCATCAGTTTTTTCTTCTTTTTCAATGTTTTCAGGAGTGAATATTAACCTTTTCCCTTTAAATTTTCCCTTGCTTCTTTCCTCCACCAGTTGTATCAATTTTAACTCCTCAAATATTTTTAATCCTTTAGGTATCCAGGCTTTACTTAATCCACTGTAGTTAGCTATTGTTTCAACATAGCATTTTATATCTCGACCGTTAAAATCACTGTAGATTTCAGTGAGAGTCAGATGCAGATTTCTAAACCTGTCAAGTTCCTTTCCCTCATACCGACATCTAAATAATTGCAGTACCTTTTCCTCCTGCTGACAAAAAGGCTGATTCTCTGTTTTTCTCTTGTTTTCCATCTTTCACTCCTTCAAATTCGTAGTAATATCTACAAACTTTTTTATAGTTATTACTTTTTTTACAATCTTTTTTGTAAGACTTTCTTTATGGTTAAAATTTTCACAAATGATATGGTTCATATATTATCACAACATTCTATTTTTGTATATATAAGATTTAAAAATTTGAAATAAAGAATAGAATAAAACATATTGTTATCATTTATAATATTTATACTAATCACCCTTATTTCATCAATATTTTTTAAAGGATTTTTTTTAATATTTTTCCATCTTTTATAAAAAAAATTATTGTTTTTATCTCTTTTCCTAAAGAAATGTATAACTTCTTTTGATACTAAGATTATCTTTAATTGCCCACCGTAAGCAAAAATAACCCACACGGTAAATTTAACTAACGGCTGATGATTTTTTTGCTAAAATATTTTTTTATTTATACGAATTTAGTCTATTTATTTTAAATAAAAAAAGCTGTGTAAGTCAGCAGCAAAACTACCAATCTACAACAGCTTTATATAATCTATTTAAAATCCCAACTCTTCATTTACTAATATTACCTTTATTCTTCCAACATGCCTGCTATAACGTGTAATCAGTATCTGACAACATACAGTATCTGGCTTTTTACAATCGTAACAACAACCAGTCTTTTTACATGGAGTATCTATATCAAATCTTTGAGCATTAAGAGGTGCAGCAGTATTTCTAGCACGTGACATTGCATCTTCTACACTTTTTACCACTTTATTCATTCCTATTATCATTATCACATGTTTTGGACCATAACATATAGCTGCTACTCTATTTGAGTTCCCATCTACATTTACCAAAACTCCATCTTCTGAAACAGCATTGGAACTAGCAAGAAAATAGTCACAAAAAAATATATCACGCATAAGTTTTTCAGCTTCTTCTTGCGAAGACCCCTCTTCCCTATCCACAACCTTATACTTGCCATTTTTTATAGTTTCTTTCAATCCTATTTCCTCTATACTTGCTGAGCCTCCCCAACCTACACTGCTTCCTTCTGGTATAAGTTCAAGAGCTTTTTTCAAAGCCTCTTCTTTTGTACCCACAAGAAAAGCTTCCATATTTCTTGAGTTTAAAGCTTTTACCACCTGTTCTCCACGCAAAGAATCTCTCATTTCTTTTACTGTCATAGTATTCCCTCCTTATGTATAAAATGAACCTTATAATAGTTTTATTAATGAGCATATACATATTAATATCTCTTCATCTTACTAAATACAACTTTTATTCTCCTAGTTATATTATAGCTAAAAAGGAGTATAAAGTATATTCATATATTTTTAAAAAATTTAATATTTTATACTCTTTTTTCTATTATTCTTATTTCAAACTTAATAGTCTGTTTAAAAATAAAATTCATTTTCTTTAAAATTTTTAAAATACGGTAGCATTCTATATTTAGTCAATTTTTAAAAAGATTTTTTTAATAATTTCTTTTTATTTGACTTTTAGATTATTTTAACATTATAATTATTATGTAATCAAATTTTAATTACATAACAACAGGAGGTTTCTAATGACTAAAAAAGAATTTATTAATTTATATTTTACAAAAGGAGAGTTTAAAACTAAAACAGATGCTGAAAGAAAAGCTGCTGCCTTCTTAAATCTTATTGAAGAAGTATTATTAAAAGAAGAAGAAATTACTTTCCTTGGTTTTGGTAAATTTAAAGTTATAGAAAGAGCACCTAAAACTTGTAGAAATCCACAAACTGGTAAAAAAATGAAAATAGAAGCTAAAAAAGTTGTAAAATTTAAACCTAGTAAAACTCTTTCAGAAAAAATCAAATAAAATTATTTTCAAATTTATGGGAAATCCTACTTCTTATTTAAAAATAAGTATGTGTAATGAACGATTCTAGAGTTATGGACAATGAAATAATATCAAAGGAAATAAAAGTAAGTGCTGATGAAATAAAGATTTCTTTAATAAAAAATGTAAATATGAAAGGAGAATATAAATGGATACTGAAGAACACATTGAAAGAGATATTAATAAAATAAGAGAACAGGAAAAAGTTCTAGGGATAAAAGATTGGTTAAAAGTCCTTATAATATTTATGATTCCTATTGTGAATATAGTAATGTGGATTGTCTGGTTAGTTTCAGAAAAGACAAATTTAAACTTAAAAAATTATTTAATAGCAAGCTTAATTCTTATAGGAATATTTCTTTTGTTGTGGATTATTTTGTTCTTTGGAATTTTTGGAGTATTTACAGCAACCCAAATATAAGAACTTTTTCACTTACTTTTTATTAACAATCTATAAAAATAATCTTATTTTATAAAGGCCTAGTACTGCTTAAAGTAGACTGGGCTTTTTTAATTAAAATATTTATATCAAAAACAATTATACTTTTTTAAAATTTTCATCTTCTATATCTTTACATTCTTATTACTTCTCTTCATAAAAAATAAATTTTTCAAACCTTTTCGTATATATTTTCATAATTAAAGTGATTTAAAATTTATATAAAATTATAAAAAAACGTATTATAGATATTCAAGTCTATTTTTTTCAAGAATAAAGGTATTTTTTGGTATATAAAAATTTAAAAAAATGATAATATTTTAATATATACTCAAAATATCAACTTTAATACTAATTATGTCAATGTAAAGAATAATATTAAAATAAATTGCAAATATTAAAACAAACAAAATATTAACAGTTTTATTGGGAGAGATTTTATGAAAATTAGAAAAATATGGGTTTGGCTCTTTTTTATATTTAATTATTGTAGTTATGCCAATCAGCAGGAATTAAACAGGGAAGAAAGAAGAATACGTGAGGAAGAAATAAGAAAACTGGAAAAAATAGAAGCAAAAGATGAGATTCAATTAAATGAATTGGAAGAAAACATTGAAGCTGTTGGAGATGAAATAAGAAATATTGAAATAAATGGTAATACCATTTTAAAAGCTTCAGAAATTGAAATATTGAAGAAAAAGTACATTGGTAAAATAGGTGGAAAGAATATTCTTAATCTTATGAGAGAGCTTGAGAATCTATATTTAGTTAAAGGGTATATTGCAGTAAGAGTAAAAATGGATATGGATAGAGCAGATATACCTGAAGGAAAAATAGCTTTAAAAGTTTTAGAAGGGCATATTGAAGAGATAAGATTCAAAGATAAAAGCAAAGGGAAGATTAATATCTTTACATCTTTTCCTACTTCAAAAGGAGATGTGCTAAATATCAATGACCTAGACCAAGGAATAGATAATTTGAACTCTGTATCTTCCAATAATGCCAAGCTTGATATTTTAGCTGGAGAAACTCTTGGTGGCAGTATAATCGAAATTGATAATCAGAGGAGTAAAAAAATATCTGGTGCAATAAATTACAATGATTTAGGACAGAAATCTACAGGAAGAGACAGGCTGAAAACCTCACTTATCTTTGAAGATATTATGGGATTAAATGATTCTTTTACAGGAACATATCAGAAAAAACTTGGAACAACTACAAAATACAAAGATAATGAAAACTTTTCTTTTTATTACAGAATTCCAATAAAGTATTGGGAATTTTCTGTATCTAAAGATCAATCTGAGTATCTTTCTACAATAAGATCATTTGCTCATACTTATGAATCTACAGGAATTTCAAAGAATATTAATTATTCAGTAAGAAGAATAATCAATAGAAATAGTAATGGGAAAACATCAGTAGGAGTCACTTTAACAAATAAAGAAACTAAAAACTATTTTGATGGAATTAAATTGATAACAAGTTCAAGAAAATTATCAGTATTAAAAGTTGATGTAAATCATAATAGAAGGCTTTTTAATGGAGTTTTTTATGGAAATCTGGCTTATCATGAGGGATTGGATAGATTTGGCGCAGAAAGCGATGAAGGAAAAGGAGAATATTCTCCAAAAGCTCAATTTCAAAAATATACAGCAGACATAAGCTGGTATAGACCATTTAATATAGGAGAGCAAAGATTCTCATATAGAGTTTCCTTAAGTGGACAATATTCAGATGATATCCTTTATTCTTCAGAGAAATTAGGAATAGGTGATGATACTACAATCAGAGGTTTTAAAGAAAATTCAATAATGGGAGATAAAGGCTTTTATATGAGAAATGAGATTGGATATAATTATAAGTTTTTAGAGCCATTTATTGCTTATGATTATGGAAGAGTTAAAGATGTATATAAAGATGAGTATTACAAGAAAAATGGCAGTGAAATGAGTGGGGCTTCAATAGGTCTTAGAATGTATTTTAACCATTTTGATATGAGTTTTACATATTCAAAACCTTTAACAGCTCCATCATATATAAAGAAGAATACACATGAAATATATTTTACTATGAGTGTTAAGTTTTAAAATATTAAGGGAGAAAGAAAAATGAAAGGATTAAAAAATATTTTATTAAAAAAACTTATAATCTATAGCTACATTTTTTTAAGTATTTTTACACAGCCACTTCTTGCAGCGGGTGTAGTTAGAGATCAAAACAGGAATCAGCAGGTAAATGTAGAGAAAGCACCTAATGGAGTTCCAATAGTAAATATCAATGCTCCAAATAATAATGGAGTATCTCATAACTATTTTAAAGAATACAATGTTGAAAAAGAAGGAATTCTTCTTAATAACAGTGCTAAAGAATTTAACAGAACTCAAATAGGTGGAATAATTCAGGGGAATTCTAATCTCAATGGAAGAGAAGCAAATGTAATCCTTACAGAAGTTACAGGTGTAAATAGAAGCAAAATAGAGGGATATACTGAAATAGTTGGGAAATCTGCTGAATATATCTTAGCAAATCCAAATGGAATATATCTAAATGGAGCAGGATTCATAAATACTCCAAGAGTAATACTTACAACTGGAAAATCTATAACAGATGAGTTAGGAGATTTAAAAGGATTTTCTATAGATGATGGAACAGTAGTAATAGGAAGTCAGGGAATAGATGGAAAAAATGTAAGAATGGTTGATATTATTTCAAGAACAGCAGAACTTAATGGTGCAGTATATGGTGGAGAAGAAGTAAATGTTGTCTTGGGAAGAAATGATTATGACCATCAGACAAAAAAAGTAACACCTAAAGCTGAAAAAGCTGGAGAAAAACCAAAAGTGGCTCTAGATGCAAAAGCACTAGGCTCTCTTTATGCTGGAAGAATATATCTTCAAAGTACTGAAAAAGGTGTTGGAGTAAACAGTCAAGGGGAGATGCTTGCTGGAGCTGGAGATTTTGAAGTAGATGTTAATGGAAGGTTAATTCTTAACGATGCCCAGGCTAAAAATGATATAAAAATAAAGGCAGAAAATGTTGAAATTCAAAAGAGAGCAGTTGCAGAAAACAATATCAATATTAATACAAAGGATATAGTAAATACTGGTGCTATAGCAACAAATAAAAATATAAATGTAAAAAGTTCTAATATAGAAAATAAGGGAAGTATATCTTCTAAAAGCATAACTATAGCCAATAAGGAAAAAATAGTAAATACGGGTAAAATATCAGCAGACAGTGTAAAGATTTCTTCTAATGATATGGAGAATAAAGAATTAACAACTGTTAATGCTGATATAGATTTAACTGGAAATTTAAAGACAGAATCTATGAAAGCTGTTGAAAATCTAAGTATCAAGGGAAAAAATATAGAAAATACAGGTACTATGATTGCTAATAAAAAAGTAAAAATAGAGAGCACTAATCTTTCAAATAAAGGAGATATAAGTGCTGATGAAATAAAGATAAATAATCAAAACAATATTGTGAATGAAAAGAATATAATAGGCTTAACAACTGAGATTGTATCTAGCTCTATAGAGAATAAAGGTTTAATTCAGGGAGATATTCTAGCTTTATCAATAATCAATAATGTTGAAAATAGTGGAAATGTGGCTGGGAAAGAATTATCTTTAAGTATAGGAAACTTAATTAATACAAGTACTATATATGGAGAAAATCAATTAAAAATAAATGCTGCATCTATTGAAAATAATGGTTTGCAAAGTAATATAGGTGGGAAATCATTAACAAATATACACTCAGGCATTCTTACAAACATAGGTAAAGTGAGCAGTGAATATCTTACATTAAATATAAACAGCATTTTAACTAATGCTGGAATTTTGTATGCTGAAAATCTAAAAATAAATACTGTTGCCTTAAATAATAACAATGATATTAATTCTAAAATATCAACAGATATCAGTGCTGACAATTTGACTTCTACAGGAAATATTATTTCTGAAGGAAAATTAAACTTAGAAGGAATTCAAATAAATAATAGTGGAAATATATTAGCAGATAATATAAATATTAAATCTTCAAATTTCATTAATTCTGGAGAAGTTCAAAGTGATATTTTAAAATTAGATTCTTTAATTTCTATCCTTAATAAGGGTAATTTAGTGAGTAAAGATTTAAATATAAAAAGTAAAAATATTGAAAATACTGGAACAATATATGGAGATTTAAGCTTAGTACTTACATCTGATAAATATATTAATAAAAATTCAGCTATAACTGCTGGAAATATTCTTACTCTTAACAGTATTGTAGAAAATGATGGAAATATATTAGGAGAAAAGGTAACATTTACTGGAACAGAAATAAAGAATACAGGAAATATAACAGGAGAGAATACTCTTCATATTACTTCTGATTTAAATAATACAGGAACTGTTCAGGGAAAAAATCTAGTAAGCATTATTGGAAATATAGATAATAGTCAAAATATAAAGAGTGAAAAAGTATTAAATATATCTGGAAATATAATAAATACTGGATATATCTATGGTGAAAATGCTGATGTAGTAGGAAATATAACTAATAGTGGAGATATTTTATCACTCTCAAATATGAAAATATCAGGAAATATAATCAATAATAAGAATTTAAACAGTGGAGATAAGCTTACTCTATTAAGCAGTAATATTCTTAACAATGATAGAATATCAGCTTTAGCTCTTTCTATAACAGGAGTTAAACTTGTAAATAATGGAATGATAACTGGAGAAAAAGGAATATTTAATATTGATAACATAGAAAATTATGGAACTCTTTATGGAAAAAACACTCTTTCTATTACGGGAAACAATCTTATCAATAATAAGCTTATTCAGGGTTCTAATGATTTGTATATAAGCTCACAAATTATAGAAAATAAAGATGATTTATTTGCAGGAAATAACATTTCTTTGATAGCTATATCTTTAGATAATATCGGAAGAATAATTGGAGATGGAAATTTAACATTTAATACTAGCAATTTATTTACTAACTCTAATCTTATCCAAGGAAACAACATAAAAATAGCTGGTATAGATAACAGTGGAAAAATTGTTGCTAAAGAGGGGATTGAAGCTGTAGAGATTAAAAACAGTGGAACAATTTCAGCTTTAAAAAGTCTTAAGAGCAATAAATTATTAAACTTAATTCTTGGAAAAACTATTTTAGGAGAAAATCTTACTTTAGAAGAAGAACTTTTAAATAAGGGAATCATTTCAGTAAAAGGAGATATAACAGCTAAAAATATATCCAATACTGGAAGTATAGTTTCAGATAAAAATATAGTATTAAAAGAATTAGACAATAGTAGTGGAACTATTGAAGGAAAAAATATTAATATAGTAAATACTGGACTTTTTAATAACCAATCAGGAAAGCTAAAAGTTTTTGATAATGATTCAATACTATATATAAAAGCCCTTGATATCAATAATAATTTGGGTGAAGTTCACGCTCAAGGAACTGCTGATTTAAATATAGCTGGAAATTTAATTCTTACAGGAAGCTATATCGGAAATACTCTTTTAAAAATAACAGCAGATTCTTTGACTTCAAATATTAATCTAGAAAATGGTGGAGATATAGTACTTAATCTGTCTGGAGATTTTCTAAATAATAATAAATTTGCCAGTGGAAAGAATATAACTATAAGTGCAAAAGATTTAGTAAATAATAAGACATTAGGAAGTTTAAGAAATTTTGCTGTTAATCTTTCAGGAAAACTAGATAATCTGGACAGTATAATTCTTGGAAATGGAAATAATATAATAACAACTGCTGGAGATATAAATAACAGTGGCTTTCTAACTTCGCAGAATAGTTTAACTGTAAACTCAAAAGACTTAATAAATAATGGACAGATAGCTTCTGGAAATATACTTAATTTAAATTCAAATAATATAACAAATAATAATTTTGCACTTTTATATTCTAAAGAAAATATGTTTATAACAGCAAAAAAAGATTTTTTTAATAATAAAGGAGATATATATTCTGGAAATAATGTAGAGATAAAAGCTTTAGGAAAAGTACAGAATAATGCAGCAACAATAGAAGCTATAGGAGATATCTATATAGAAGCAGCGCAGATAGAAAACCTTGGAGAAATAACAGGAAGCCATTCTGTTATTGGAAAAGTACCTGCTTCAGCTGTAACTACAAATGTAACTCAGCAGGAAAAAGATAAGATAAAGAATAAATTTTTAAAGTTAATTGCTGAAATGAATGAAGGAAAAAATAATAAGTATGATAAAGCTCATTTTGATTCAATGGAATTAGAATGGATAGATAAAATAGAAAGTAATTATACAAGTAAAATGGCATATATTTCATCTGGAAAAAATATTACTTTGAAAACTACTGGAGATGTAATAAATAGAGAAAGTAATATTTTAGCAAATAAAGATGTAAATATATCTGCTGTTAACTTAAAAAATGAAAATTTTGTAGTAGATATTACTACTAATTCTCAATGGAAAGCCAAATATTATACATATGTTTGGGAAGAAGGTGGTAGTGGAAATAATGATAATAATGGAACTGCTGGAGGTCATTGGACAAAAATATATCATAAAGATTTAAAACTGACAGAACCATTTATTCAAAAAATGGGAACAGATAAAGCTACAAAAATATCAGCAGGAAATAAGATAAATATATCTGCTGTTCAGGTAGGAAATGGAGTACAATCAAGGGATTCAAATACAGTGAATTCTAAAAATGTAAATGTAGGGCAGGTAATATTAAACAGCAGTAATGTTGGAAAAACTGGAACTATTAATACAGAAAACTATATTACAATTCCTAAAGGGGATAAAGGATTGTTTGTTGTAAATAAAGATTTAGTGAATTCAGCTAGAGTATCTATAATAGATAAGGATAATAAAGTTGATAAGATTATTAGTGATTCAGAGTTTAAAGAAAAAATAGCTGTAGGAAATGGAGAGTTGGTATTTAATAACAATTCAATTTCAAATGATAAAGCTCCAGGTTTTTCATATTTGATAGAATCAAATGTTAAATTTACAGATATGGGATATTACATGGGTTCTGACTATTTCTTTGGAAAAATAGGTTTTAACCCTGAGAAAAATATAAGACTTCTTGGAGATGCTTTTTATGAATCAAGAGTGGTAAACAGAGCTATTCTTGAAAGTACAGGAAAGAGATATCTAAATGGAGCAGCAAATGAAAAAGAGCAGATGCAGATATTATTAGATAATTCCATAAAAGCTATGGAAGATTTTAATCTGTCTATTGGAACAGCCCTTACAAAGGAACAGATAAATAATCTTAAAAGTGATATTATATGGTATGTTGAAGAAGAAGTCAATGGTGTAAATGTTCTTGTCCCTAAAGTATATCTATCTAAAGAAACTCTTGCATCATTGGGTAATAATCAAACTGGAATGATGGCAGGGAATGGAATAAATATATCAGCTGTTGAGGTTAATAATACAGGAAACATAAAATCTAGTGGAAGCATTACTATAAATGCAGAGAAAATTTTGAATAAATCTGTATTAGGTGATTTCAAAGCATTGATTGCAGGAAATGATATAGAAATAGTTTCTGTAAATGATATCAAGAATATAGGAGCTGAAATATCAGCAGATAATAATATATCTTTAGAATCTATAAAGGGAAGTATATGGAATAAGAGTACTTTAAGAGAAAATACAAATTTAAATGGAATAGTAATCAGTAATTTTGAAGATAGTGGAGAAATAAAAGCAGGAAATGATATTACAATATCAGCAAATAATAATTTTGTAAATAGTGCTGCTTCTCTTAAAGCAGATAATAATATAGCTATTTCTTCAAATGATATAGTTTTGGATACTATTCAATTAAATAACAGTACAAATAAGAAAAATTACCAAAAAGAAACTATAGAAAATATAGGAGGGCATATATCTAGTAATAATGTTACCCTAACAGCAGATAATAATATAGAAATAAAAGGATCTGTTGTAAAAGGAATAAATGGAGTTGCTCTTTCAGGAAATGAAATAAAAATAGAGAGTGCCGAAAACTACTCCTATGAAAAAGACGGAAGTGGAAAAAATTATACTATAAAAGAAAAAGTAAATAATATAGGAAGTACAATAACAGGAAAAAATATCTCTATTTCAGCAGATAAAAATATTAATATAAAAGGTTCAGACATAGCTGCTGACAGCGAACTTAGATTAAAAGCTGGAGAAGATGTAAATCTTACAGCTTCAATAGACAGTGACTATTATGAGCATCAGGAAAGCAAAAAGAAAAGTTTTGGAAGAGGAAAATCGACAACAGAGGTAAAATATACGACTTCTCATAATGGAGCTAATCTGATTGGAGAAAATGTAAGTATAAAAAGTGGTAAAGATACAGTTATAATTGGAAGCAATATTCAAGCTGGACCTGAAGGAAGCGCTGTAATAAATGCAGGAGGAGATATTGTACAAGCAGTTGTAAAAGATATAAACTACAGCTATAAGAAAACTACTAAAACAGGTTTTCTGGGACTTACAGGAAGTTCAAAATCTACTGAACAGTATAAGGAAGAAGCTGTAAAATCAAATACAATATCAGGAATAGGTGGAACAAGTTATGATGCAGGAAATGGAATTCTTTTAGAAGGAGTAACAGTTGTATCAACTGGAAATATAACTTTAAAAGGAAAAGAAGTATCTATCAACCCTGTGGAAACACAAGCATATCAAGAAGAAATTAAAAAGAAAAAAGGATTCAGCAGCTCATTTAGTGGAGGAACTGCTAGCTTTTCATATGGAAAATCAAAAGATGAGATAAAAACTACACAGACTACTAATACAGCCTCTACAATAGTATCTCAAGGAAAGGTAGATATAGAAGCTACAGAAGGAAAAGCTGTATTGAAATCTGTAGATATCTATGGAGAAACAGGAATAGATATTAAAGGTCATGAAGGGGTAGAATTAATTGTTGCAAAAGATAAGACAACAGTAGATGAAAAACATAAATCAAGCAGTATAGGAATTTCAGCAGGAGTAGCTAGCTCAATAAAAACTACAATAGATAATGTAAGAGATATAGATAAGCTTACAGACTTCGGTGGAAACAGTTATGATATAGCAAATACAGCATCAGATTTAGTAGGTGCTATTAAAGAAGGGGCAGAAGCATTTTCAAAAATAAAAAACGATGGACAGCAAGAAAATAATAGTTCTCCTGAAGGAATGAAAGTAATTTCAACAGATATCAATAGCTATATAACTGTAAATGCTGGAGTAAATAAGAGTAAATCTGAATATCATTCTTCAAGTGAATCAACAGTAAAAAATAAGCTTGAATCTAAAGGAGATATAAATATCAGCTCTGGTGCTGGAAGTGTGATAATAGAAGGAACAGATATAAAGACAGAAAAAGATTTAAATCTATCAGCTTCTAAAGATGTTGTGGTAAAATCTAGTAAAGATGAATATTCATCATCAAGTAGTTCTTCTTCTAAAGGTCTGAATGCAGATTTAACAGTTTCAACTAACCCTGAAACTTCTCTATTGGGAAGTGTAACGGCTTCTCAAAGTAAAGGAAAAGGAAATAGTGAAGGAACTATAAATGTGAACTCTAAATTTGAAGTAGGAGGAACACATAAAGTAGAAGCTGGAGAAAAAGTAATATATGAAGGAGCCAATGTAGAAGCTGGAAGAGTGAAAATAAAAGGAGAGGAAGTAATAATTGCCTCTTCAAAAGATACTGAGAAGTCAAGCAGTAAAAATAGCAGTAGTAGTATAAAGGTATCTCAAACTCCTGTTGGAGTTACTGGTGAATTAAATTTAAGCCAGAATAAAAGCAATGGAGAAAAAGAGTGGGTAAGTAACCAGACTACTATAATTGCAAAAGAAGGAGGGATAATTGAAAGTAAAGATTTTACTAACAGTGGAGCAATAATAGGTTCTAAAAGTGAAGAAAATAAACTGATAGTAAAAGCTGAAAATATAACAGTAGAGCATTTAAAAGATAAAGATACAAATAAAGTAAGTGGTGGAGGAATCAACATAAAAGGAACAGGAGTTCCAAACTTATCAATAGTAACAGGAGGGCAGGATAAGAGGCAAGATACAAATGCAACAGCAGTAAATACAGACTTTATAGTAAAAGGAGATAATAAAACTGCTGAAGAGCTAGGATTTAATACAGACTTGGATAAAGCGCAAGTTATAACAAAAGATGAAGATAAAGTATTAGATGCAGAACTTCATACAGATCTATTAAATAAATCTGAAAGAGAAAAGATAGCAGACTTAGGAGTAAACTTATCAGAAATAATTCAATCAATAGTAAATTCTGATTCAGGAGGAGTTCTTAACACATATAAAGCACATAAGTATGGACGTTTACTTGAAGCACATATAAATAAAGATCTAAGGTATAAAGGACTACTAGGAGACCCTAATATATCAATAGAAGATAAACAAAGAGTATTAAATGCAGCAGTGAATACATTTCTTACTAGTAGAGGTTATAAAGGACCGAAAGTAGATGTTCTAATAGGAGAAGAAAGCCTTTCAACAAGAGGAAAAATAGTTATAAGTAAAGAAAAACTTAATGGATTATCTTTCTTAGAAGATCTTGGACATGAATTAGGACATCTGGTATCATATGATGATGGAAATGAAGATACAGCCAAGATAGTAGAAGGTAAAATGGGAACTTTAGAAGAAACAGATACCCAAGGAAAATATAATGACTACTTAGAAATTTTGAAAGAAGAGTATAAGAATTTAAAAACAGAAGAAGAAACAAAAGAATGGCTTGCAACTATTCCTGATAATGAGAAAGAATATATAAATGGAAAAAGAGTATTAGCTGGAGGAGCTGGAGTTATAGTTTCAGGAGGAAGAATATATGTAGGGGTAACAACAGCTAGTGCTGGAATTGCTTTGTTGCAGACACCATTTGCTCCTGCGGGAGGGGTATTAACATTAGGAGGAAGTGGAGAAGCTATATTTGGTTTAAATGATTTTTCTGTAGGAGTTCAAGATATTTATTATGGTTTAATAGAAAGCAATAAAGAAAGCTATAATTTTCTTGAAAGTAATCTTGATAAAGTTTTAGGAAAAGAAAGTTATAGCATATTAAATTATGTTTCAGGAAACTCTACAACATATACAAGTCAAGTAAAATCAACATATTATGATAGTAACCCTATAGTACAGCTCAAAGGGCTTGAAAAAAATAATTATCATCATACTGTTCCAAGTAAAGAAGGAAGTTTAATGATAGAAAACAAATGGAATGGAGATCCAAGTGAACTTAAGGCAGCTCAATATTTTGTAAAAAAAGGGAAAAATGTTATACTAAGAAATCCAGTTGGTGAAAGAGCTCCTGGTGGAAAAACTTCTGATTTAGTTGTGAATGGAGTAAATTATGATGTATATACTCCTAAAACTTCAAATATAAGTAGTATTGTTGGAGCTGTTGCTAAGAAAAATGATCAAGCTAAAGCAATAGTTATTGATTTATCTAAAACAACAGTAAAGCCTGAGGAATTATCAAATATTCTGAAAAGAGTAGAAGGAAGTATCAAAGCAGGAGGTAAAGAAGTTAACATTAAAGAAATTATAATATTACCAAAAGAATAATGTTCTACAAGGAGGTAAATACATGAGTAAAACCTATGAAGTATACCCTACCACTTCATATATTCCAAGCAAAGAAGAAATAGAAAAATTAGCTGAAAAATATTTAAATACTTTTTTAGAAAAAGCAAATATAAAAGAAGAGTATAAAAAAAAGTTGAAAGTTACTAATTCAACTCTTAGGTTTTCTGATAAGAATTATGTTAATAGAGAAAATATATGTATGATTGATACAGAGTATGATATATATCAATTAAATATCAAAGAAGGAAATGCAATATTTGTTTTTTTTCATAAATTTACTCAACTTGATATTGAAGTTTTGGAAGAAACACTTGTTAACACAAATTATGAAAATGAATTTGAAAAAATTGTAAAGTTAAGTTATACATGGACAGTAAAAAGAACTGCTTGGCAACCAGTATTATCAAATATATTGTATGGTTTTATTGCTATAGCAATAGCTGAACTTACTGATGGCATAATATATTCTGGAGATGGAGCATGGAATATTGAAATCTTTCCTATCAAAGCAAAAGAATTACTTCCAATTCTTTTAGATGCAACTATTGAAAAAATTTTAAGAAGTGACTAAAACTGGATTAGCACCAATAAAGTAGATAAAAAATTAAAAAGGAAATTTTTAGAAGTAAATAATATTTATAAAAAAATATTTTCCAGTTTCATGTATAAGAATACTTAAAAAAATAATTTTCGATAATTTGTTTTATTAGAACAAAAATAAATATGTTAATAGGAAAAAGAATATTTTAACTAAATTTGATATTTTATAGGTAGTCCAATTAATTTGGGCTACTCATTAAGATATTAATAAAATATAGATTTTAAACTGATAGTAAAAGCTAGAAATATAACAGTAAAACATTAAATGTAAAAACAGATAAAGTTATTTTAGAATTAGAGAATAAGACTTTCGTAGATTATCATAATGGATATACAAAAGGGCAAGAAATAATACCTATGGAACAAACAAAAGTTCAAAAAGGAAAGAATGTATTAGATAAAATAATACAAAAAATGAATATAGGAAACTATTTTAAAAAGGAGAAAAAAAATGAAAAATAGGAATTTAAGCTTAATATTACTTTTTTTAATATTTTGTAGTTACATAAAATTAGAAGCAAAACCTAGAATAACAACTTATGTTTATATTAATGGAGCTTATGGAATAATAGAGAATGGAAAAGTAAATAGAATGGGAATTCCTAGAGAAGATACATATAAAATGAATGAAGAAGTATTTAAGAAGTATGGGATTAGATTTACTCATTATTATGCGTTGAGAGCCCCTATGGATGCAAATTGGAGTAAGAATAATTATATAAAATTTTATAATGATATGAAATTGATAATAAATGATAAGGAATATATTATTCCTAAAGAGCAAATAAAAATTGATTCACTTAATTCAAAAAATGGTCCAGTATATTCCTTTAAACCAGTTCCAATAGATATCAAACACACAAAAGATAATGAACTAATAATAGATATAGGAGAAATAGAAATATTAGATAAAGATGGTAAAATAGTAAAATCTAAGACTAAGATACCTCCAATTTTGTTCAAAAAGATTTATGCAACTGTTAAATATAATAATATAAAGGGAACTGATCAAGAAACTTTGTATAATGGATGGGCAGAGGATTTTCCAGAAGATTTAAGACAAATGTTAAAAAAATAAAATTAATATTTTAAAAGTAGTCCAATTAATTTGGGCTACTCATTAAGATATTAATAAAATATAGATTTTGATTTAAGAGGGAAAATTGAAAATATAACAGTAGAGCATTTAAAAGATAAAGATACAAATAAAGTAAGTGGTGGAGGAATCAACATAAAAGGAACAGGAGTTCCAAACTTATCAATAGTAACAGGAGGGCAGGATAAGAGGCAAGATACAAATGCAACAGCAGTAAATACAGACTTTATAGTAAAAGGAGATAATAAAACTGCTGAAGAGCTAGGATTTAATACAGACTTGGATAAAGCCCAAGTCATAACAAAAGATGAAGATAAAGTATTAGATGCAGAACTTCATACAGATTTATTGAATCAATCTGAAAGAGATAAGATTGTAAAAGCTGGAGATTATTTAGAAGCAGTTTATGATGGAATAACAGATCCTGGAGTGGGAGGAAAAGGAAATACTATAAAGGAAAAAGTTTATGGAAAGCTATTTAAAGAAAAAGGACAGGAAAGTCATCATTATATAAAACTAGAAGAAAAAACTGTAGATGAAAATGGAGAAATAATAGCAAAAGATTTAAATGAAAAAGCTAATAGAGTTCAAGCATTAGTAGATTCGTTTGCAGCTGATCTAAAATATAAAGGAGAAACTCCAAGAATACTTATAGGAGATCTTCCACCAGGAGTAGAAGCTTTTGCATCACCTGAGAATAATACAATAGCAATAGATAGAAAAGTACTGGCATTAGCAGATGCAAATAAAGTTCTAACTTTGGTAGGACATGAACTTGGACATTTTAATAGTTATGATGCAAATACAGAAAGCACAGCTAAAAGAGTGGAAGATGCAATTCAAGGAACAAAAAACAAAGGTAAATATACAGAAAAAATAGAAAAAGAATTCCAAGAAAAATATGCAGGAAGAGATATAAGTGGAAGTGAAGCACAGAAAATAATAGATAGTATACCAGAAGAAAATAAAGAAAATTCAACTACAGGATATAATATAAATGTAGGGGCAAGTTTTGGTGGAAGAGTAGGAGCAGGAATTTCAAGATATGTAACTAGAGATTACAAAAATGATAAAGTCACAGTATTTCATACATTAGATGGTGCTCTTCAAATAACAAATCCAGATTTGGATACTTCTTTGGGATTTTCATTCTTTCCTTTTGTAAATGATCCAACAATTCTAGAAGGAAGAGCACATAGTATAGGAGTAAGTTTTAAAATTCCTTACTTAGAAGTTGTAGGAGGAGAATTTGATATTATTTATAATACAAACAATGAATGGTTAGGAGTAAAGTTTTCTATTGGAAAAAGTTTCTATCCTTTTGGAGTTCGTGCAAGTATAGCAGATGGTGCAACTATAATAAAGAAAGAGGAACTTACATTTTATGAGTATAACAAAAAATATCATCCAAGAGGAGGTAAAAATGGATATTAATATAAAAAAAAATAATATTGAAACTATTATTTTAAAAACAGCTAAGAAAGAAAAAAAGAAGCATGTAAAAATATGGATATGTATATACTTCCTTATAACTATTTTTGTACAATATAGTATATTAAAAACTTTAAAAGTTAAAAAAATACCACTTTTTACATTTGAGAGTACACCATTACAATTATTTATACAAGTATTATTGAGTTTTCCAATTCTTTTAGGTTATAATGTAGAACTCATAAAGTATTGGGATGAGTTTATTATTATTGATGGTTTAAAGATTACTCTACAATCAAAAGATGGAGAGTATTTAAAAAGTAAATCAGAATTTCTGATTAAAGATATAACAAAAATCCATATAAAAAAAAGAGAAGAAATTTTTAAATATGATCGTAGGTATAAAGAAGAAGATTATAAAATAGTAAAAATAGAAACAAAGGAAAAAGTTTATTGTTGGGGCTATGACCTTCAGATAGAAGAAGCTAAAAAAGTGGTAAGTATATTAAATAATATTATAAATAAAAGTTAATATTTTAAAGGTAGCCTAATTAATTTAGGGTTATCCATTAAGAAATTAATAAAATATAGCTTTTAAACTGATAGTAAAAGCTGAAAATATAACAGTAGAACATTTAAAAGATAAAGATACAAATAAAATAAATATGGAGGAAATTTATGAAAAAAATAGTATTAATTTTTATTGGAATGATTTTAACAATTTTCTTTTCTGCTTGTTCATCAGCTGTAACTAGAGAAAGTAAAAAGAATGCTCTAGAACTACGAAATTCAATTGAACAAATTATAATAATTGGAAAAACAACAGAATTTGAAGTTTCTGACCTACTTGGAAATCCAACGGTTCAAGTATTGCGAGGAGATGGAATACTAAGAATGGCATATTATTCTGGAAACTTTTATCATAAAAATATTGAAAGTAACAAAAAAATTCTTGAGAAATATATTCCAAGCAAATTATTAAATGATGAAAAATCTCTAGAAAAAGTTGTCCTAGGGATATATTTAAAAAGAGATGATAGCAAAAACGAAAGAATTGTTTATAAAATAACAGCTGAAGTGTTGAGATACTAAGGAGGTTGAGAGTATGAAAATATTAAAAATAATAACTATCTTATTTTGTTTTTTATTACAAATAAGTTGTGGACCTACCAAGACTGGAACAATAGCTGATATTAATTACTCTCCTAACTTTTTTAACTTTGATACTAAAATTCCAGTAGAAGATGGAAAAATAGTGAAATTTCCTATAAGAACCAACGAAAGAAGAATAAATTCAATTAAAGAAGCTGAAAGTAGATATATAAAAAATGGAAGTGCTTATTTTATTCAAAATAGTGAATTTCAAAAAACTGGAAGTGTTTTGAAAAAATCTGAAATAACTGGTAGAGAAAAGATGATAGATCAATTTAAAATAGTCCAACAAGGATATATTCTTAAATATATTTTTAATGTAGATAAGGAAATTGTATCAAAAATAGATAAAGTAACAATTGAATTGCTCAATGCTAATAAAGTATTGGAAGTAGTCGCTGAATATTTTCCTAAAACCAAATTAAGTATTCCTGAAGGAAGTTATGCTATACTTTCTAAAGGATATTTCAGTGGTGAGTCAAAAATTATAATAAATAAAAGTGATTATATAAAAGGAGATAGAAAGTATTTATATATATTTAAAATAACTTTAGAAAGCAAAGATGAAAAATTAGATGAGGTTTATGGAGCTTTTTTCTCTCACTTCCATGATAAAAATTATAAATATGTTCAAGGACATATTTAATTATATATGATTAGACAAAAAAATCATAAAAGCAAAAAATATTGTAATTAAGCTTAATATTTTATAGATGGCTCAATTAATTTAAATTACTTAATAACATTTATAGTTTATTAAAAATAATACAGTGCAATAAAAAAATATTAATGTTTTATGAGTAGCCTAAATTTTTTTAGGCTACTCATTAAGATGCTAAAATAATAACTTCTATGATAAAGTATTATTATATGATAAAAAATATTAGTAATCGCAATAATAAGCAGAATTTTTCACACTCTCTTTTTCAATTCTGCAATATAAATCTTTGAATTCATTTTACTTGTTATAGTTAGTGCTTTGTCAGCATCATTCTTTGATAAAATAAATCTCCTAGCTGTTATATCTTTTCCAATATGTAGTTCTACATTTGGTTTAGAGCTGATTGAATCTATATGAATCGTATTTATTTCACTCCAGTTCCATATATTATGAAACTGAAATCCACAAATAGTATAAATAATATCCACACCTTCTTGTGAAATTATATGTTTTCTTTCAGAAAAAGTAACAAGAATCATGATAATTCCAAATGGAAGGTAAAAAAAATTATTATTTACAGCTGAGTTATAAATAGTATAAATACCAAAAATTATAATTCCAATTTTTACCCATAATTTTCTTTCTGGCATGATACCATAACATTTCATAATATTCCCCTCTCAATAATATTAGCTAATTTTCTCTTGTAACCCATTATAATTCTCAGTATTTCTTATTTTTGCTAAAGCTTTCATAGCCTTTTCATATGCTTCATCAGGTGCACCAGCAGGTCCACGACCTTTTTTTAGTTTACCAAACATATTAGTTCTTGAACCATCAGCATATAAAATATTTCCACCCCAGCTTAAAGTAAGAATAGCATAAATAGGATTTATTATATTCATAAAGCAATATGGTAAATATGAAAGTGTTGGAACTCCAAGTACTGCTGCATGATATGCTCCACAAGATGACCAAGGAATAAGAGGTGACCATAAAGTTCCACCATCTTCCAATGTTCTTGAAAGCATATTTCTACCAAGTCCCATTTCATCAAAATTATCTTTATACATTGATGCAGGAATTATTAATCCTAAATACTGGTCACACATAGTTGTAATGCAAAACATTGAAGTTGCAATTGTAACAACAACTAATTGGAATGGAGTCCTAACTTTCTTTATTAATCCACCAAGAAGTGATTCTACTGAACCTATCTTTTGCAGTATTCCACCAAAAGCAACAGCTACTATTACAAGATTGTTAGTCCAAAGCATGCTATCCATACCACCTCTATTTACAAGCTTTGTGAATAGTGCATTTCCTGATTCAGCTTCATAACCATAGTGCAGCATTTTGATGCAGTCAGCAATTCCAGCTCCTTGGAAAATTAAAGCAAATGCACACCCAATCAATGAAAGTAATACTACTGAAGGAATAGCTGGCATCTTTATTACAGCTACTACTATAATCAGTAAAATAGGAATAAGAAGAATTGGACTCATATATGCATAATGCTCTATTATTGCATCTGATAGCTCATTTGCAAGTGTAGGATCATAAGTTTCAACTTTTGAAAATGAGAAAAATGCAAATATAATTGTTGCTATAATTAAACTTGGTAAAGTTGTAGTTACCATAGCAGCCACATGGTCAAAAAGTCCAGTTTGTGCAGAACCAGCAGCTAGATTTGTTGAGTCTGAAAGTGGCGAAAATTTATCCCCACAGCATGCTCCTGAAAGAATAGCCCCTGCAATAAGTGCTGGATTTAGACCCATTGTTGTTCCTATAGCCATAAATGCAATACCAAGAGTTGCTGATACAGTCCAAGCTGATCCAAGTGCAATTCCTACAACTGCACAAAGAAGTGTTACAAATGGAAGAAATATAGCTGGTGTAAATAATTTAAGTCCATAGTATACTACAGCTGGAATAGTCCCACATGCAGTAAATGAACCTATTAAACACCCTACAAGAAGAATAATTATTATTGCTTCAAGTGATTGATTGATAGCTTCAAGACCTGAGGCAAGCATTTCTTTGTAATTATATCCACACAACTTTCCAATAATCATAGCAACTCCACATGAAAGAGTTACAGGAATATGAGGATCAAGACCCCAACCAAGTGCATAATTTGTAATCATTATTGTCAGAAGAAAAATAATTGGAATAGCAGCTTCCACTTTATTAGGCAATCTGACTATTTTGTTCTTTTCACTCATCAAAACACCTCCAAAATATTATAATATATAAAGTTATAATTCAGTATAACAATATCTCCGTCAAGGAAGTGTCAATAAGTACAAATTTTTTTATATTTATTTTTAACTATTTATTTTGATATTTATCCATTTCTATAAAAGCATTAACTTCTTTTCCCCAAGAATATTGAGCCATATATTCTCCATGGTAGAGCTTTCTCCCCTCTACAATATTTTCTCCCCATTTAAAATAATCACACTGAATATATTCTAGGTTTGAAAGTCCAATTTGCCCCCTTTCACTATATATTATTTTTCCACACCCCAGATTATTCAACACATCTTGCAAATCTTTTTTTAACATTCTATAGTAAGAATCATGTCCCTCTTCTTCCCATAGATTCACAATTATTTCTTTTGAAGTACATCTTGCCCCTTTCCTATGAACAAGATATGCCAAAAGCTCCTTTGTCTTGTCAAATTTAAATTTTACAGGTTTTCCATCTATAAGTATATCAAAATTCCCAAAGCAAGTTATCTGTATTCTCTTTTTTTCTTCCTCTCCTAGACCTTCAGGTACAGAATATCTAAGATTTTCAAGTGCATGGCGTATCTGCTCTACATTCGCTGGTTTCATTATGTAATCACTGGCATCTACTTTAAAAGCCTCTCCCATATAATCTGAGTAGCCAGTCACAAATATAAAGTTAGTCTTCGGATACAATTTTTTAAGCTTATTTGCAAACTCTATACCATTTAATCCCGGCATTTGTATATCAATAAAACAAACATGAAACTGCTGTTCAGCAAGTTCAAGAGATTTAAGAGGATTAATTTCTGTTACAACTTCTGCTTTTTCATCAACTTCACATATTAATGCTGCAAGATATTCTGCTGCAAGTATCTCATCGTCCAATACTAAATATTTCACGTCTTTTTCCACTCTCCAATCTTATACCTTTTCTTTCTCCTGGTATAATAATTTTTACAATTGTTCCAATTCCTATAAAACTTGTAATTTCAAGTTCTGCCTTAACAATATTTTTTAGCCTTTCTTTTACATTATGTATACCTACATGTGATTTTCCATCACTTAATACCTTTTCTATCTCAAAGCCTATTCCATTATCTGAAATTGTTATTATATGATCTCTGCCTTTCTTTTCTGTAGAGATTTTTATGGTTCCCCCTTCAAGCTTATTGCATATTCCATGCTTGACTGCATTTTCTACAATTGGCTGCAATGTAAGAGTCGGCATATTAAAATCATCTGATTTTATATCATATTCCACATTTACCCTATCTCCAAATCTAAGTTTTTCTATATCAAGATATACATTTGTATGCTCTAGTTCTTTAGAAAAAAGCTGTGTGTCATTTTCACCCATGTTATACATATTTTCTCTAAGATACCCAGAAAATTTTATAGTGGTTTCCTCTGCAAGTTTTGGATTTGCTCGACAAAGGGCAGTGATAGTATTTAATGTATTATATAAGAAATGGGGCTGTATTTGTGAAAGCATCAATGACATTCTTTGCTCTCTTATTTTTATTTCTTTTTCCTCATTTACTCGCTGAGATATACGTACATGTATTACAAGATAATAAAATAAAAAAGCTACAGCATACGTTTCATTAAATATCCCTGGTCTTACACCTATTGATTCCATAATATTTGCAGTCATCAGCCATGCTATACAAAAGAAAGCCTGAAGATGATTTACATCTGTGTTCTTATAAAATTTAAGATTCAATACAAGAAGGAAGATAATCCAATATACCCAATTTGTAACAATAAAAGCATATCCCCAAAGTCCTAGTTCGATATTTCCCTCAACTCCAAAATAAAATACTTTATTTTTCAAAAATGCATAACAATAAAAAAAGAAATTTATTATTACAGGGATATATATTAATTTATTTTTAGGCTCCACTATATTAATAACTATAGCCATAACTAAAGGTTTCAATGAATAATAAATTATCCCTATTATTATGAAAGACAATCCTATCATAGCTTGATCTTTAAGATAATTCATATAAAACTCTGCTATAGATAAAATTAAAAGCAGAGTCATATTTATAACCATTCGCTTTTTTATAAATATATCCACTGCTGATTTCATAGAAACAACAAAATATGTTCCCACTACCATTGCAATAAGTGTATAATTTTCAACAAGATAATTTTGCAAATACATCTCTTTCATATAATTCACCTCTTACTCTATATCATTGCTATATTTTTAAATATCAACATATCAATTTTTTAAATATAACTTCCTTAAAAGATTGGTAAGTTATATACATATATTATCCTATTTTAACAAAAACTGCTAATATTAAAAAAAATTAATAACAAGAAATATTAAAGTTTTTAACATTATATCTATACTAATATAAATATTTTTTCAACTCTTTCTTCTTAATTTTTTATATCTCAACTATATTATGATAAAATCTGATTTCAATATATTATATAGAACAAAGAGATTCCTATGAGTCTTTAAAGTAAAAATATTACAAAAAATAAAAAAAACTGCCTTTTTTAGACAGTTTGATTACTTATTGGTGGCTGGGCTGGCTGGATTCGAACCAGCGCATGACGGAGTCAAAGTCCGTTGCCTTACCGCTTGGCGACAGCCCAACAACAGTATAATAGTATCAAATTTATCTTTGTTTGTCAATAAAATTTTTGAAAAAATCTGATTTTTTTTGTTTTTGGCTAGTTTTATCCTGTTTAACTCTATGCTACTATTTTATTTTTATAAAAAAAGATATGGTCTATATGTCTAAAAAACTCTTAGAAAAACGAAAATATCAGGAGGCATGCTTTCAGTTCCCACTTAAAATCACTTTGTAATTTTTGAAGTGAGAGTTTCTTTCTTGAACTGAATCTAGTAAATTTTTAGATGAAATAAAAGTAACATCATATTAGATATCTTTTCATTTCTACAAAGATTCATAAGGAATATCATTTTTCTACTTGATAAAATAATTGAATAAAGCAAAAAAAACAATCTGAAACCCTTTAAGATTTCAGATTGTTTTTATCCCCAGATATTTTTACCTACTATTCTACAGCTGCTACAACTTCTTCTTCCAGACCCATTTCATTATATTTAGCTATAACTGAATCAGTTATATCTTTTCTTAGTTCTGGAGTAATTGGGTGGACAATATCTTTATATTCCCCATCAGGCATTTTTCTTGATGGCATAGCCACAAACATTCCTTTTTGCCCATCGATTATTTTTAGACCATGGATAACAAAGCATTCATCGAATGTTACATCAGCATAAGCCTTTAATTTCAACTCATTCTCATTCTTTACTGTCCTTAGTCTAACATCTGTGATTTTCATAATTAATGCACCTTCCCTTATTTTAGTATCATCTATAAAGAACTGCAAAGATGTACTTCACAGTTTTTAAAATGCTCTTTTAATGTTTTATACATATTCTCAGCTTCTTCTTTATCTACAAAAGTATAATATGCACTTCCACTTCCTGACATAAAAAATTTCATATTATTAATTTCTACTAATTTTTTTCTAAAATTGATTATATTATTATCCTCAAGAAGAAGTCCCTGTTCCAAATGATTCTCTATGCTTTCTTCTACCATAGATATTTTATTTTCTTTCATTCCCAGAATTATTTTATTTATATCTGCATCTTTTTTATTATTGAGCATATACATATTTTTATATGCTTTTCCTGTAGAAACTCCAAAATCTGGTTTTATAATTATTATTAAATTTTCCAGATTATTTTCTATTATCTCTATATTTTCTCCTATACCAGTAACTCTAGCAGATTTGTTTATGAGAAAAAATGGAATATCTGCTCCTATACTTTTTCCTATTTCTATAAGTTTTTCAACTGCAAAATAATTCCCATGAAATTCATTTAAAAGTTTAAGTAAAAATGCTCCATTAGAACTTCCTCCACCAAGTCCAGCTTGATGAGGTATCCTTTTTTCAAGATATATATTTACTTTTTTTCTTTCAATACCACTTTCATCATAAAATTTATCATATATTTTATATAAAATATTTTCTTTTCCAGTTGGTATATCTTTCTTATTAGTTTCTATAGTAAGTTTTCCAGAAATATCTTCTATTTCTCCACTAATTTTATCACTTAAATTGATAGGTACCATTACCATATCTAGAAAATGATAACCATCTTCTCGTTTTCCTGTTATATTTAATCCTATATTTATCTTTCCGTTGGAATTCAAAGAAAATTTCACTAAAAAATATCCTCCTCGCTGTCCAAATCTATTTTTATTCCTCTGCTGTCTAATACTTTTATAAGTTCAGAAGTCTTTTCTTTAGCTACATTCCCAGCAGGAACTTCCAATATTTCAAATTTAAAATATTTATTAAAATATTCTAATTCTAAAATCTGTCCTACTTTCACCTCTGTACTGGCCTTTGCTACTTTTCCATTAAGTTTAGCTTTTCCTC
>OGCU01000334.1_pt1 | contig 24597 bp, 28 predicted proteins | sample 1570251 | NCBI WGS metagenome assembly OGCU01 (sample SAMEA2582182, study PRJEB24529) | metagenome | biome: Human gut stool | place: China | collected 2011
AGTCATCGGGCATTATCTGAACATAAAACACTATCAATAAGTTGGAGTCATTACCCAGTTTATCAAACAGTGAACGTGAATCATTTAATTCAGCAGCAGACCACCGGTTGGCGGAGTTAATCACCGGAAAGTTATATGACAGGATACCAAAAGAGATATGGAAATATGTAAGGTAATAATTCAGCAATAATTAATTGCCAGGAGCAGATAAATAATGAAGTTGATTATTTTTATTCTCATTGTTCTGATTATTGCAGCGTTACTTATCCGGATTATCCTCAGAAGTGTAAATCAGCATTCTCCTTTGCTGATGCAATTGCATGCGGCAGGTATACGGACCGGTGATGCAGAGCGAATACTGTCCAGCGGTGAATGCTGGCAACGTCAGAAGACGCTGCTGACAGAAAGGGAAGTCCGTTTTATGAAAGGACTGTTCAGAATTGTGGATATGAAGCGGTGGTATCTGTGTCCGCAGGTACGGGTCGCGGATATCGTCCAGCTGAACGGGAATATCCGGCCACGATCACGCCAGTGGTGGCAGTTATTCAGGATGGTGTCTCAGTGGCATGTTGATGTGGTTATCGTTGAGCGGCGTTCGTTCAGTATTGTTGCAGCAGTAGAGCTGGATGATGCCAGCCATTTACGACCGGAACGCAGACGCCGGGATATTCTTCTGGAAGAGGTTCTGAGGCAGGCTGGTATTCCGTTGCTCAGAAGCCACGATGCCAGAAAACTGCTGCAGATGACCGGAGAATGGCTGAATACAACAGGGGCTGATCAGCAGTCACCAGAACATCGTAGCTGACGCCTTCGCGTTGCTCAGTTGTCCAACCCCGGAAACGGGAAAAAGCAAGTTTTCCCCGCTCCCGGCGTTTCCATAACTGAAAACCATACTATTTCACAGTTTAAATCACATTAAACGACAGTAATCCCCGTTGATTTGTGCGCCAACACAGATCTTCGTCACAATTCTCAAGTCGCTGATTTCAAAAAACTGTAGTATCCTCTGCGAAACGATCCCTGTTTGAGTATTGAGGAGGCGAGATGTCGCAGACAGAAAATGCAGTGACTTCCTCATCTGGCGCAAAACGAGCATACAGAAAGGGGAATCCGCTTTCTGATGCAGAGAAACAAAGATTATCAGTGGCCCGTAAAAGAGCTTCGTTCAAGGAAGTAAAAGTATTTCTTGAACCAAAGTATAAGGCCATGCTCATGCAAATGTGTCATGAAGATGGCCTGACTCAGGCTGAAGTTCTGACCGCACTGATAAAAAGTGAAGCGCAAAAACGATGCATGTGATGATGGGCTTACATTCTTGAGTGTTCAGAAGATTAGTGCTAGATTACTGATCGTTTAAGGAATTTTGTGGCTGGCCACGCCGTAAGGTGGCAGGGAACTGGTTCTGATGTGGATTTACAGGAGCCAGAAAAGTAAAAACCCCGATAATCTTCTTCAACTTTGGCGAGTACGAAAAGATTACCGGGGCCCACTTAAACCGTATAGCCAACAATTCAGCTATGCGGGGAGTATAGTTATATGCCCGGAAAAGTTCAAGACTTCTTTCTGTGCTCGCTCCTTCTGCGCATTGTAAGTGCAGGATGGTGTGACTGATCTTCACCAAACGTATTACCGCCAGGTAAAGAACCCGAATCCGGTGTTTACACCCCGTGAAGGTGCAGGAACGCTGAAGTTCTGCGAAAAACTGATGGAAAAGGCGGTGGGCTTCACTTCCCGTTTTGATTTCGCCATTCATGTGGCGCATGCCCGTTCGCGTGGTCTGCGTCGACGCATGCCACCGGTGCTGCGTCGACGGGCTATTGATGCGCTCCTGCAGGGGCTGTGTTTCCACTATGACCCGCTGGCCAACCGCGTCCAGTGCTCCATCACCACGCTGGCCATTGAGTGCGGACTGGCGACGGAGTCTGCTGCCGGAAAACTCTCCATCACCCGTGCCACCCGTGCCCTGACGTTCCTGTCAGAGCTGGGACTGATTACCTACCAGACGGAATATGACCCGCTTATCGGGTGCTACATTCCGACCGACATCACGTTCACACCGGCTCTGTTTGCTGCCCTTGATGTGTCTGAGGATGCAGTGGCAGCTGCGCGCCGCAGTCGTGTTGAATGGGAAAACAAACAGCGCAAAAAGCAGGGGCTGGATACCCTGGGTATGGATGAACTGATAGCGAAAGCCTGGCGTTTTGTGCGTGAGCGTTTCCGCAGTTACCAGACAGAGCTTAAGTCCCGTGGAATAAAGCGTGCCCGTGCGCGTCGTGATGCGAACAGGGAACGTCAGGATATCGTCATCCTGGTGAAACGGCAGCTGACGCGTGAAATCTCGGAAGGGCGCTTCACTGCCAATCGTGAGGCGGTAAAACGCGAAGTGGAGCGTCGTGTGAAAGAGCGCATGATTCTGTCACGTAACCGCAATTACAGCCGGCTGGCCACAGCTTCCCCCTGAACCTGACCTCCTCTGAATAATCCGGCCCGCGCCGGAGGCTTCCGCACGTCTGAAGCCCGACAGCGCACAAAAAATCAGCACCACATACAAAAAACAATCTCATCATCCAGCTTCTGGTGCATCCTGTCCCCCTGTTTTTGATGCAAAACACGTCTCACAGACGGGCAATTTTGTTTATCCACATTAAACTGCAAGGGACTTCGCCGTAAGGTTACAATCGCTCATGTCATAAAGCGCCAGCCGTCAGCCTTACAGGGTGCAATGTATCTTTTAAACACCTGTTTATATCTCCTTTAAACTACTTAATTACATTCATTTAAAAAGAAAACCTATTCACTGCCTGTCCTGTGGACAGACAGATATGCACCTCCCGCCGCAAGCAGCGGGCCCCGACCGGAGCCATTTTAGTTACAACACTCAAATGCAACCACCAGGAAAACCCTGGTCCAGCGCAGAACCGAAACCACAAAGCCCCTCCCTCATAACTGAAAAGCGGCCCCGCCCCGGCCCAAAGGGCCGGAACAGAGTCGCTTTTAATTATGAATGTTGTAACTACATCTTCATCGCTGTCAGTCTTCTCGCTGGAAGTATTGAGTACACGCTCGTAAGCGGCCCTGATGGCCCGCTAACGCGGAGATACGCCCCGACTTCGGGTAAACCCTCGTCGGGACCACTCCGACCGCGCACAAAAGCTCTGTCATGGCTGAAAGCAGGTATGGTCTGGCAGGGCAAGGGATGGGTAAGGTGAAATCTGTCAATCCGTACCGGCTTACGCCGGGCTTCGGCGGTTTTACTCCGGTATCACATGTAACCACAGCGTGCCGCCTTCCATGCAGCTGACGCTGCATATACTGGTGACGATCACCAAACTGCCCCTATTCTGAAAAGTCAACCTGTCGGTTGTTTTGTTATGCGCGCCATTCTCTACTCAGTGCTTTCTTCTGACAGCATGTTGATTTAATGTAAATATCCCAGCCTTCTCCGGAGAATCGCAATGGAACTTCGCCAGCTACGTTATTTTGTTCGTATTGTGGAAACCGGTAGTATGAGCATTGCGGCGCTTGATCTCGGTATCGGTGTCTCAGCACTTAGTCAACAGATGACGAGGCTGGAGAATGAACTCTCCATTCGTCTGTTGCAACGAACCTCGCGCGGCGTCACGCCCACTAACGCCGGTCTGGCTTTTTACTCGCAGGCACAATTGGCGCTACGCCACGCCGATGATGCGATCTTGGCCTCTCGCGAGGCACGTCTCTCTGGACACGTCAGCGTCGGCATGGCCCCCAGCACCGCCTCCATCCTGGGAATACCGTTTATTCATGCCATGCGGGAACATTACGCCGACGTTCGCCTGCATGTGGTGGAAAGCCTGTCGGGTAATCTGGAACGGATGATCAACACGCGCCAGATTGATCTGGCGGTCGTGTTTCAAAAAGAGAAAATCCTGCGCTGGAACGCCAGACCGGTTCTTGAGGAGCGCCTGTTTCTGATTGGCACACACGAGCTGCTGGCGGATATTCCGGATGACACCATAACGCCTGCTCAACTGGCGAATATTCCCCTGATCATGCCAAGCCAGGGACACGGCCTGCGTGGCAGACTGGAAGCCATCTGTCAGGAACACGGACTGAAGGTCGATATTGCCACGGAAATTGACGGCCTGACGTTACTGATGCGCGCCGTTAGCAGCGGACTCGGCGCCACGCTGCAACCCGGTGCAGCCATTTCGCATCTTGAGAGGGAAGCGCTAAGAGTGATCGGCGTCCATAATCCTGTCCTCAGCCGCCCCAATTTTCTGGTCAGTCTGTCGGACGATGAACTCACCCCTGCCGGTCTTGCAGTCCGCGTAATACTCACAAAAGTCATGCGTGAACTCGTTGAAACCGGTCATTGGCCGGGCGCAACCCTTTACGCTCCCTAAACCCATCTTTAGCTATTCGTTATAGCGCCCATACAATCATACGTATACATTTCAATTACAAATTTAACAAATAGTTAAATGGTAATGGAGTAGACGATGGTTGATGTACTGGTGATTGGCGGTGGTAATGCCGCGTTATGTGCCGCCTTAACCGCCCGTGAGGCAGGAGCTTCCGTGCTGCTGTTAGAGGCTGCGCCCCGGGAATGGCGCGGCGGGAATTCCCAACACACGCGCAATTTACGCTGTATGCACGATGCGCCACAGGATGTGCTGGTCGAGAGTTATCCCGAAGAGGAGTTCTGGCAGGATCTCTGGCGTGTCACCGAAGGCAATACCAATGAAGCGTTGGCGCGACTGGTGATCCGGACCTCTTCCCAGTGTCGCGACTGGATGCGTCATCACGGCGTTAATTTTCAGCCTCCGCTCTCTGGCGCGCTGCACGTGGCGCGTACCAATGCCTTCTTCATGGGCGGCGGTAAAGCCCTCGTGAACGCCTATTACCGCAGCGCAGAAAAGCTGGGGGTACAGATTCGCTACAACACGCCGGTACAGGCACTTGAATTGCACAACGGCGAATTCATCGCAGCCCTGGCAGGCCACGAGCGCATTGAGGCGAAAGCCTGCGTACTCGCCGCCGGTGGATTTGAATCCAACCGTGAATGGCTGCGCGACGCCTGGGGAGAGAACGCTCGTGGCGAATGGCCAGCCGATAACTTCCTCATTCGCGGCACCCGCTTTAATCAGGGCGTCTTGCTCAAGTTTATGATCGATGCCGGTGCTGACATTATCGGCGATCCGTCTCAGTCCCACTGTGTGGCGATTGATGCCCGGGCTCCGTTGTACGACGGCGGCATTTGTACCCGCGTGGATTGCGTCTCACTGGGTGTGGTAGTCAACCGGGACGCGGAGCGCTTTTACGATGAAGGCGAAGATTTCTGGCCGAAACGCTATGCCATCTGGGGGCGTCTGGTTGCCCAACAGCCGGGGCAGATTGGCTACTCCATTATCGACAGCAAAGCGATCGGTCACTTTATGCCGCCGGTTTTCCCCGGCGCACAGGCCAATACGCTGAGTGAACTGGCCCGCCAGTTGGGGCTGGATCCCGAACGCTTTACCCATACCGTGGAGCACTACAATCAGGCCTGTCAGCCGGGTCAGTTTGATCACACGAAGCTGGATAACTGCGCGACTCAGGGCCTGACGCCACCGAAAACGCACTGGGCGCGGCCTATTAATACGCCCCCTTACTACGGTTATGCCCTGCGACCGGGGATCACCTTTACCTACCTGGGACTGAAAGTGAATGAACACGCTGCGGTTCACTTCGCAGGCACCCCCAGCCGTAACCTGTTCGTTGCCGGTGAGATGATGGCTGGCAACGTACTGGGCAAGGGCTATACCGCCGGTGTCGGCATGTCCATCGGCACCACGTTTGGTCGCATCGCAGGTAAAGAAGCCGCGCAGGCAGCACGTAAGGAGGCGCATCATGAAGCAGCTTGAAAAACTGATCATCGAGGCCAAAATTCTCACCGAGCCAGAAGCTGAAGTCGAGCGGGTGATGCAGGTGTGTAATGCCTGTCGCTATTGCGAAGGGTTTTGCGCCGTGTTCCCGGCGATGACTCAGCGACTGGAATTTGGCAAAGCCGACATTAACTATCTGGCAAACCTGTGCCATAACTGCGGCGCCTGCCTGCACGCCTGCCAGTATGCTCCACCCCATGAGTTTGCGATTAACGTGCCGAAAGCAATGGCGGAAGTGCGTCTGGAAACGTATCAACACTACGCGCAACCGGCGGCCTTCGGGGCGCTGTATCGCCAGGCTGGCGTCACCGTGACGCTGGCACTGGTCTTTAGTCTGATCCTCTTTTTACTCCTCGCGATGGGGATGAAGGGATCGCTACTCCATCCGCCGCTGGCCGGTGATTTCTACCAAATCTTCCCGCACAACCTGCTGGCATGGATGTTTGGATCGGTTTTCATGCTGGCGATCGGTTTACTAATGGCAGGGGTGATCCGCTTCTGGCGCGAGATCTCTCACGTCGGGCCGCGTCCGGCGGAAATTGCCGAAGCGTCGCACAACGCGCTGACGCTGAAATACCTCGACGGCGGTCATGGCAAAGGCTGCAACGAGGCGGACGATGCTTTCACATTGATGCGTCGTCGTTTCCACCATTTCACCTTCTACGGCTTTATGCTCTGTTTCGCCGCGACCGTGGTGGCGACGGGTTACCACTACTTCGCCGGTTGGGAAGCCCCCTACCCGTTCTTCAGCGTGCCGGTCATGCTTGGCACGCTCGGAGGAATCGGTTTAATTGTCGGCCCGGCAGGCCTGCTGTGGTTAAACCTTAAGCGCTCGCCACTGCATGGCGACGCGCGACAGAAACCGATGGATCGCGGTTTTATTTTACTGCTGCTCCTGACCAGCCTGACCGGTATAGGTTTGCTGGCGGGAAGAGACACCTCATGGATGGGGATCCTGCTTGCCATCCATCTTGGCGTGGTCATGGCGCTTTTTTTGACCATTCCATACGGAAAATTTGCCCACGGATTTTACCGCTGCGCGTCTTTACTAAAATGGGCGATTGAGAAGCGACGTGGAAAACAGGCGGGGGTCGCAGGCGACTAACCCGCAAACTCTTACCTCTATACATAATTCTGATAAGACAGTGGAGCAACTTCAATGACTCAACAACCATCGCGCGCTGGCTTGTTCGGCGCAATACTGCGTGTGACCAGCGGTAATTTTCTCGAACAGTACGATTTTTTTCTGTTTGGTTTTTACGCCACTTATATCGCAAAGACGTTTTTTCCTGCCGAAAGTGAGTTTGCCGCATTAATGCTTACTTTTGCCGTTTTTGGCTCCGGATTTTTAATGCGCCCTATCGGGGCCGTGGTGTTGGGCGCATATATCGACAGGATCGGCCGACGGAAAGGGCTGATGGTCACCCTGGCGATTATGGGCTGCGGCACGCTGCTCATCGCCCTCGTGCCGGGTTATCAGACTATCGGCCTGCTGGCTCCCGTGCTGGTCCTGGTGGGGCGTCTGCTACAGGGATTTTCTGCTGGCGTCGAACTAGGCGGCGTCTCTGTTTATCTTTCTGAGATCGCTACACCAGGCAATAAAGGCTTTTACACCAGTTGGCAATCGGCCAGCCAGCAGGTGGCGATTGTCATCGCCGCGCTGATCGGCTACGGTCTGAATGTCACGCTGGGACACGATGAAATCTCCGAATGGGGTTGGCGAATCCCGTTCTTCATTGGCTGCATGATTATTCCGCTGATTTTTGTTCTTCGACGTTCGCTACAGGAAACTGAAGCCTTTTTACAACGTAAACACCGTCCGGACACCCGGGAAATTTTTACCACCATTGCTAAAAACTGGCGCATCATCACCGCGGGTACCCTGCTGGTAGCGATGACGACCACGACCTTTTATTTTATTACTGTCTATACCCCCACTTACGGGAGAACGGTGTTGAACCTGAGCGCACGTGACAGCCTGGTAGTCACCATGCTGGTAGGGATTTCTAACTTCATCTGGCTGCCGATTGGCGGCGCTATCTCTGATCGGATCGGGCGACGCCCGGTGCTGATGGGCATCACCTTGCTCGCCCTCGTCACCACCTGGCCGGTGATGAACTGGCTTACCGCTGCCCCTGACTTCACCCGCATGACGCTGGTGCTGCTCTGGTTCTCGTTCTTTTTTGGCATGTATAACGGTGCGATGGTGGCGGCCCTGACCGAAGTGATGCCGGTTTATGTCCGAACCGTGGGTTTTTCGCTGGCCTTTAGTCTTGCGACAGCGATTTTCGGCGGCCTGACGCCTGCTATTTCCACCGCATTGGTCCAGTTGACCGGCGATAAGAGTTCTCCGGGGTGGTGGCTCATGTGCGCGGCGCTGTGCGGACTCGCCGCAACGGCAATGCTGTTTGTTCGTCTCAGCCGTGGCTATCAGACAGCAGAGAATAAGCTCTGAAACGCAAACAGGCAGGTAAGCTGCTCGTCAGAACCGTATTGAGCTTTACTGAGTTGTCAGATCAATTTTCCAGGGCAACAGATAGCGTACCCGGTTAGATCTGAATTAAGGGCCGCGTTTGCGGCCCCTTGTTTTTGGGGTCTGACGCTCAGTGGAACGAAAACTCACGTTAAGCAACGTTTTCTGCCTCTGACGCCTCTTTTAATGGTCTCAGATGTCCTTTGGTCACCAGTTCTGCCAGCGTGAAGGAATAATGGCCGAGCATATTGATATGTCCGTGGCAAAGCGGGGAGAGGCGTGCGATATCTTCATCATTCAGTGTTTCACCCTGCGCCCGGAGATGATCCAGGGCTGCCTGCATATAAATAGTGTTCCATAACACGACGGCGTTAGTGACCAGCCCCAGTGTGCCCAGTTGATCTTCCTGACCGTCGGTATATCGTTTTCTTATCTCACCTTTTTGGGGGAACCGCAGAATTCGGAAAAAATCGTACGCTAAGCTAACGGTGTTCTCGTGACAGCTCTTTGACTAGGCTTTCTAAGGCCATTCTGATAGCCCTGACTTCCTGAAAAGCCATGGCTAAAATTTGTGCGGCTAAAAGGGATAACCGATGGTAAAGTAAGTTATCCCTGTCGAGATACTGAAAAGCGTTATCCTCGTTTTTCCCAAAACTGTTTTGCCAGTTCGCTCAGAGCGCTAGTTAACTGAGCGACAGATTTCGCACTTTGCAAATTATTCTGCCCGGTCTGTACATTGGTATCAGCAGCATCGCGTATATTGATAATACTGCGGTTTATGTCTTCACTTACTGCTCCCTGCTGCTCGACCGCAGTCGCTATTTGCGCGTTCATGTCGGTAATTTCGTTAACGCGTTGGCCAATTCCATCAAGAGCTGTAGCTGCTTCCTCTGCGTGAGCTACACTCGTGTGCGCTTGCCGACTACTTTGCTCCATGACTGTAACAGCGGATTGCGCTCGCTCTTGTAGAGCGCTGATCATGCTTTGAATATCCGTTGTCGATTGCTGTGTGCGAGCAGCAAGACTGCGAACCTCATCGGCGACAACAGCAAAACCACGCCCCTGCTCACCAGCACGCGCGGCCTCAATTGCTGCGTTGAGTGCCAACAAATTCGTTTGCTCGGCGATCCCTCGTATAACGTCAAGAACTTTTGATATCTCGTTACTTTGACCTTCAAGCTCATGAATAACCTGAGTGGCTTGCCTAATTTCACCTTCAAGGGCAGTGATTGACTGGCTTGTGTGGGCTACCAGACGCTGGCCAGATGCCGTCTCAGTGTCTGCTCTTCCGGCCGCATCTGCAGCATGCTGTGCATTGCTCGCAACCTCTTGAATGCTTGCCACCATTTGGTTTACTGCCGTTGCTATTTGATCTGTCTCTGCCTGCTGCTCAACTGTAAGTACATTGCTTGACTCAATATCCTTTAGTAGGCCTCGGGTGTGTTCGCTAAGCCGATTTGATGCATCACCTATGCGACCTACTATGGCGCCTGTTTCAGCTTGCATCATTCGTAAAGCAAACTCTATTTGGCCAAACTCATCGGTGCGCCCAGTGTAGAGGGATTGACTTAATGGGTTATTGGAAATATTCCTGGCTCTTTCAACCAGTCTTCCAAGAGGAGAGAGAATAGCCAAAACACTAACAGAGCTTAAGCTTCCTGACATTAAAGTGGCTAACAATAAGCTGCTTATTGATGTATCAGTAAGCATGCCGGCAGCCATTGCGCTTGATATAATACTACCCCATATGAGCAAGAGTATTTTCACGGAAAAGCTAGCAGCCAATTTCGGCCTCGCGGCCTTCCCGCTTCTCAATTGAGCATATAATTTTTCCGCAGCCAAAACCTGCTCAGGTTCAGGCTTGGTCCTTACAGACTGGTATTCAACAATCGAACCATTCTTAGCTATTGGCGTTACATAAGCACTTACCCAATAGTGGTCGCCATTTTTACAGCGATTTTTTACTAGCCCCATCCATGAGCGGCCAGATTTTAATGTACTCCACATATGCTCAAATGCAGCAGGCGGCATATCTGGGTGTCTTACGATGTTGTGAGGCTGGCCTAATAGTTCTTCCTCAGTGAAACCACTGATTTTAATGAAGTCAGGATTAACGTACGTGATATGGCACTGTTGCAAAGTTAGCGATGAGGCAGCCTTTTGTCTTATTCAAAGGCCTTACATTTCAAAAACTCTGCTTACCAGGCGCATTTCGCCCAGGGGATCACCATAATAAAATGCTGAGGCCTGGCCTTTGCGTAGTGCACGCATCACCTCAATACCTTTGATGGTGGCGTAAGCCGTCTTCATGGATTTAAATCCCAGCGTGGCGCCGATTATCCGTTTCAGTTTGCCATGATCGCATTCAATCACGTTGTTCCGGTACTTAATCTGTCGGTGTTCAACGTCAGACGGGCACCGGCCTTCGCGTTTGAGCAGAGCAAGCGCGCGACCATAGGCGGGCGCTTTATCCGTGTTGATGAATCGCGGGATCTGCCACTTCTTCACGTTGTTGAGGATTTTACCCAGAAACCGGTATGCAGCTTTGCTGTTACGACGGGAGGAGAGATAAAAATCGACAGTGCGGCCCCGGCTGTCGACGGCCCGGTACAGATACGCCCAGCGGCCATTGACCTTCACGTAGGTTTCATCCATGTGCCACGGGCAAAGATCGGAAGGGTTACGCCAGTACCAGCGCAGCCGTTTTTCCATTTCAGGCGCATAACGCTGAACCCAGCGGTAAATCGTGGAGTGATCGACATTCACTCCGCGTTCAGCCAGCATCTCCTGCAGCTCACGGTAACTGATGCCGTATTTGCAGTACCAGCGTACGGCCCACAGAATGATGTCACGCTGAAAATGCCGGCCTTTGAATGGGTTCATGTGCAGCTCCATCAGCAAAAGGGGATGATAAGTTTATCACCACCGACTATTTGCAACAGTGCCCGTTCTCATAATGCGATACACCCGCTTTGCATTAACCACAGGCAGGCCGTCCCGCTCCGACTCCCGTCGCAGCAGCGCCCACACACGGCGATAACCATACGTCGGCAGGTCAGCCACCGCCATGTTTATCCGGGACAATACGGTGGTATCGTCAGAACGGGGCTGCCGTCTGCGATCCTGTCAGTCAGATGGCCGGTGAACCCGAATGCTCAACTGCGCACGCGACACGCTAAGACTTCTGCAAACGTCGCTTATTCGTCGTTCCCAGGCAACGAGGGCGCATGCGCAATCCATTTTTTTGCCCGGCCGAACTCCACGGCCTCTTTGAGTATCTCGGCTTCCATCGTCTTTTTGCCCAGAAGGCGCTGGAGTTCGCGAATTTGCTTATTGGCGGCAGCGAGTTCGGAGGCCGGCACCACTTCCTCGCCCGATGCAACAGCCGTCAGTGAACCGTCTTAATATTGCTTGCGCCATTTGAATATCTGGTTTGCATTGATGCCATGCAGGCGCGCGACATGAGACACGGTCATACCGGGCTCCATAGTCTGCTGAATAATGGCAATTTTTTCCTGCGGTGTACGACGCCGACGCCGCTCAGGTCCTGATAACACTTCAACCATCTTATCGTTCTGACTGGTATTAAACATAGTTCCAAGACTACCTCTTATTTTAAGAGAGTCGAAGTGTCTGGTGATCTATGGGGCCAGTCTAGCCCTCTTCCAAGTGTAGGGAGATATAGTCAAAGTTTGCTTCTCCGCCGATGAGTCCGCCCTGCGTCGGATAGTCCGATTTTTTACCGGCGAAGCACGGCTCTCCTAACCCTATCTAAAGCGAATAACTTTTTTCAACAGGGCCGCGTGCCAATGCAAGAGCGATAGGCGCTCTACGCGCCAATTTGACCACTTAAAACAGGTAAATTGAGGGGTTGTAATGTGTTGATGTAACAGGCTTTTATTTTAATGTCTTGGCATATGTATAATGGTAGTCTAGCCCTCCTTTCAACAAGGAGTACTCATGGAAACCTACAATCATACATATCGGCACCACAACTTTTCACATAAAGACTTAAGTGATCTCACCTTCACCGCTTGCACATTCATTCGCAGCGACTTTCGACGTGCTAACTTGCGTGATACGACATTCGTCAACTGCAAGTTCATTGAACAGGGTGATATCGAAGGCTGCCACTTTGATGTCGCAGATCTTCGTGATGCAAGTTTCCAACAATGCCAACTTGCGATGGCAAACTTCAGTAATGCCAATTGCTACGGTATAGAGTTCCGTGCGTGTGATTTAAAAGGTGCCAACTTTTCCCGAACAAACTTTGCCCATCAAGTGAGTAATCGTATGTACTTTTGCTCAGCATTTATTTCTGGATGTAATCTTTCCTATGCCAATATGGAGAGGGTTTGTTTAGAAAAATGTGAGTTGTTTGAAAATCGCTGGATAGGAACGAACCTAGCGGGTGCATCACTGAAAGAGTCAGACTTAAGTCGAGGTGTTTTTTCCGAAGATGTCTGGGGGCAATTTAGCCTACAGGGTGCCAATTTATGCCACGCCGAACTCGACGGTTTAGATCCCCGCAAAGTCGATACATCAGGTATCAAAATTGCAGCCTGGCAGCAAGAACTGATTCTCGAAGCACTGGGTATTGTTGTTTATCCTGACTAATTGCTTTGATGTGTGATTTTAAACGCTCAAATTTATAAAACGAATAATATTGTCAACCTTGCAATAATAGACATAGGGACAACCATGTATAAATTTTTACCCTCAGGCGTCTTCACAATAGAGCCATATAGCAGTGGGTCACTTAGTGGGCTTAATTTTTCCATTAAAGATAATATTAATATTGCTCAGTATAAAACATCATATGGTAGCCCATCTTGGCAAGTAAACATAAGGCTGCCATTTATAAGGCACTGTTGCAAAAATGTGGAGGTGATAGGGGTACTACGCCGGAACCCCAGATTTTTCCGTCCGTTCAAATTATCCACGGTTGAGCAGCTTGATCCCGTCCGCCCGCAGTTGACCAACAGGGGAAATATGCCTGTACAAAGTTTGCCGGGTTATCCCAAGTTCCTGGCATAGCGTACTGACCTTTGTTTCTGATTGTCCCATTGATGCCATTGCCAGTCGCAGTTTGACTGGCGTCATTTTATAAGGTCGGCCGCCGTTCCGCCCACGGGCTCTTGCTGATGCCAGACCTGCAGTCGTTCTTTCAGCAATCAGTTCGCGCTCAAACTCCGCCAGTGCGGCAAAGATACCGAAGACAAGCTTGCCAGCGGCCGTTGTTGTGTCGATAGTCGCCCCGTGACCGGTCAGCACTTTCAGACCGGTCCCCCTCGCGGTCAGGTCGTGCACTGTATTAATGAGATGACGAAGATCACGACCGAGGCGGTCCAGCTTCCATACGACCGAGAGCATAAAAAATATTGGGGCAGCGTGAGCTATGCTGCCATCGCTGGTCCCTTCCCGTCACTTTGAAAACCCGGATACCAGCAGACAAATTTATCCTGCAGTTCGTTATTCAAAACGGCGGTCCGGGTCTGTAACAAATAATGAGCCCCTTTTCTGCTCCACTGCATCTGCTGCTTTTTGGCCATTCGTCTGGCGATCACTTCATTGATCGTGGATTCCACAAACGCGGTTGATACCGGCTCTCCGTACCGACGCATTTCGCCGTAGTTTGGGATCATCATCTTATTATTCCGGATGTAGGTATACATTTCATCCAGATGTTTTTGCAGGGATTTCAGGCTAGGATAGCTGAGTTCAGGGTCATCGCAATACATAACGCAATTATCAATATGTTCCAGCGCAGCGACAACATTGCCATGCCAGAGATATCGTTTAATGCTTTCCAGCAGTGCCAGAACTTTACTCCCCGCCTCTGGATCTGATACCAGCAGTCCCCGGGCATATTGCATGAGCACCTTCAGCCTCATGGTGATATGAAACCAGTCCAGCACATGCGTTGACTCAGGGTACATACCGAACTGGAGGTCCCTGAGATTATCCGCGCCGTCGGACAGAAAAAATATCTGCTGGTTGGCCTGCATTCCCTGCGCTGAAAGGTGGGTCATGAGCCTGCGTTCCGGATGACAGTCATCCTTCTGAACAAAACCGAAGCGGCGGGTGTCAGCAGGCGCACCAACGGAAAAAGACTTCCCGGCAATAATTTCAAAATTACGCTTTTTGTCATCCCGATCGCGAACATAACCACCATCTATACCCACCACAAGCGGTTTTCCTGGCCTGGGCAGGTTCCCCCAGTCGCGGGGGCAGCCGGAAAGAAAACCTGAATGAGCTTCAGCCTCAGCGTCAAGACGCTGCGCCACCTGGCATAAATGATTCCTCACCGTTGAGGCATTCAGGCTGTGGCCCACCGGCAGAATATCTTTCAGCAGACGAGTCGTCATTTCATAGGAGATCATCGAGGCCCAGCGGGTTTCAATATATTTCAGTGCCGGGTGAGAATAATCGCCGGCCCAGTCGCTGAGCAAACTGACTGTCTTTGTATCACTCTCTTCACAACGGCACCGGTACACCCGAAGCCCGGATACCGGAATAACGCCAAACAGCGTCCGGTACCGTATTTTCTGTTTGCCTTTGATTCTGCGCGCAGCAAGGCAGTGAGGGCACCGGATATGGTGTTGAGTATATTCGTCTGCCTGCAGCTGGACCACCGACTGCTGGACCGTATTCAGCAACAGCTTGGATTCTGACACCGATAATCCGATGTCGTTCCGGGTCTCCCCTGATTTCTGGATTGTCATCAGTTCCTCCGTTCGACTGGAGCCTGATTCATCGGTGATGACTATCTGGAGCGTCAGTTGCATCATTGCCTCCTGCTGTGGTGGATGACTATCTCCCGGCTACTGGTTGTTCATCTGGTGACGAAGCTTATAATATGTGGAAACGCCAAGGCCCGCATGGTCGCAGGCGATCCTGAGCCTGACCCCTCTGCTTCTGAGTGCGTCAATTTCCTGGATCTTTTTGATATCGGCGCCGGGGCGCCCTGTTTTTTCACCCCGTGCTTTTTTCGCGGCGATGCCGTCGGCCTGCCTTTCCTTCAGTAAGGCTCGTTCAAACTGGCTGAATGCCGACATCATGTGCAGCTGCAGTTCCTGCATCGGATTGTTTGTGCCGGCGCTGAACGTCAGCTGCTCTTTCAGAAAAATAAGGGTAACGCCCTGGTCACGAAGCCGGGTGGTGACAGCGCACATATCCGACATATTCCGGCAAAGGCGATCGATGGAATGAACCAGAAGCGTATCACCAGGGCGTAATTGCCCCAGGAGTTCCTGTAACCCCGGGCGGTTTGTGTCCTTCGCGCTGGCATGCTCAACACAAATTTTATCAGGCTGAAAACCCGCCTTTGACAATGCCTCTTCCTGACGGGCCGTATTCTGATCGGCCGAGCTTACCCTGATGTAGGCATATTGCACGCAAAACCTCCGGAAGGTCTTTAAACATCATAGAGATTTAAAGAATAATCCATAAACACTGATTTAGGGAGGTTTATAGACATTTTTTCGGGGATCTGAGAGGCATGCTGAAAACGTATACCTTTATAGACATCAGTCAGCGACGACGGCCCAGCCAGATAACTTCAGGCTCCAGTACCGGAGATGCAAGGTCGAGCCTGCTCAGTTGCCGGTTGATTTTGTGGCGGTTGAACCTGACAGCATCCAGGTCGTCAGCAAAAGGGCGGATCTCGCCGACCGTTGTTTCATCATCCGCATTAACGATAGCTTCAAGAAACGCCAGGGTTTTATCGAACTCATCCGCAGCTGTGGCTCCGGGCATACCATGGCCGCTTATACAAAACGGCGCTTTCAGCGTAGAGTTTTCATAAATGGCCTCAACACGAATGTCATGAAGCCAGTGCTCAAAGAAATTGTATTCATAGGTAAAGCGATCGCCAGCATCAAAAGCAAAATCATCAATCACGACCCGGAACGGATTATCGACAAAACCGATGCCTCCTTCGTAGGAGATACCGTAATCTTTGCCATAAATGTGAAATTGATGGAGATGGTCGTCCCCCCAGCCCTGCACTATCTGGAAAATGAAGTGAAGCGCGGCCAGTGACGTGTCGGCAGCAATTCTCAGCCGACGCCAGACCATCGGACTGACTCCATGAACTGCTATTTTGATGACGTAGATCTTCATAGTCAGCAGGTATTGTTATGAAATGATGGTGGTTATTTTAACCCCTGTAGATGGCATCATTCGATGGCTGCCCCGAGGTTTTTCATGCTCTCCTATCTCATCTGCGCAAGGCAGAACGTGAAGACGGCCGCCCTGGACCTCGCCCGCGAGCGCCAGGCGCACGAGGCCGGCGCGCGGACCCGCGCCACGGCCCACGAGCGGACGCCGCAGCAGGAGCGCCAGAAGGCCGCCAGAGAGGCCGAGCGCGGCCGTGAGGCTTGGACGCTAGGGCAGGGCATGAAAAAGCCCGTAGCGGGCTGCTACGGGCGTCTGACGCGGTGGAAAGGGGGAGGGGATGTTGTCTACATGGCTCTGCTGTAGTGAGTGGGTTGCGCTCCGGCAGCGGTCCTGATCAATCGTCACCCTTTCTCGGTCCTTCAACGTTCCTGACAACGAGCCTCCTTTTCGCCAATCCATCGACAATCACCGCGAGTCCCTGCTCGAACGCTGCGTCCGGATCGGCTTCGTCGAAGGCGTCTATCGCGGCCCGCAACAGCGGCGAGAGCGGAGCCTGTTCAACGGTGCCGCCGCGCTCGCCGGCATCGCTGTCGCCGGCCTGCTCCTCAAGCACGGCCCCAACAGTGAAGTAGCTGATTGTCATCAGCGCATTGACGGCGTCCCCGGCCGAAAAACCCGCCTCGCAGAGGAAGCGAAGCTGCGCGTCGGCCGTTTCCATCTGCGGTGCGCCCGGTCGCGTGCCGGCATGGATGCGCGCGCCATCGCGGTAGGCGAGCAGCGCCTGCCTGAAGCTGCGGGCATTCCCGATCAGAAATGAGCGCCAGTCGTCGTCGGCTCTCGGCACCGAATGCGTATGATTCTCCGCCAGCATGGCTTCGGCCAGTGCGTCGAGCAGCGCCCGCTTGTTCCTGAAGTGCCAGTAAAGCGCCGGCTGCTGAACCCCCAACCGTTCCGCCAGTTTGCGTGTCGTCAGACCGTCTACGCCGACCTCGTTCAACAGGTCCAGGGCGGCACGGATCACTGTATTCGGCTGCAACTTTGTCATGCTTGACACTTTATCACTGATAAACATAATATGTCCACCAACTTATCAGTGATAAAGAATCCGCGCGTTCAATCGGACCAGCGGAGGCTGGTCCGGAGGCCAGACGTGAAACCCAACAGACCCCTGATCGTAATTCTGAGCACTGTCGCGCTCGACGCTGTCGGCATCGGCCTGATTATGCCGGTGCTGCCGGGCCTCCTGCGCGATCTGGTTCACTCGAACGACGTCACCGCCCACTATGGCATTCTGCTGGCGCTGTATGCGTTGATGCAATTTGCCTGCGCACCTGTGCTGGGCGCGCTGTCGGATCGTTTCGGGCGGCGGCCGGTCTTGCTCGTCTCGCTGGCCGGCGCTGCTGTCGACTACGCCATCATGGCGACGACGCCTTTCCTTTGGGTTCTCTATATCGGGCGGATCGTGGCCGGCATCACCGGGGCGACTGGGGCGGTAGCCGGCGCTTATATTGCCGATATCACTGATGGCGATGAGCGCGCGCGGCACTTCGGCTTCATGAGCGCCTGTTTCGGGTTCGGGATGGTCGCGGGACCTGTGCTCGGTGGGCTGATGGGCGGTTTCTCCCCCCACGCTCCGTTCTTCGCCGCGGCAGCCTTGAACGGCCTCAATTTCCTGACGGGCTGTTTCCTTTTGCCGGAGTCGCACAAAGGCGAACGCCGGCCGTTACGCCGGGAGGCTCTCAACCCGCTCGCTTCGTTCCGGTGGGCCCGGGGCATGACCGTCGTCGCCGCCCTGATGGCGGTCTTCTTCATCATGCAACTTGTCGGACAGGTGCCGGCCGCGCTTTGGGTCATTTTCGGCGAGGATCGCTTTCACTGGGACGCGACCACGATCGGCATTTCGCTTGCCGCATTTGGCATTCTGCATTCACTCGCCCAGGCAATGATCACCGGCCCTGTAGCCGCCCGGCTCGGCGAAAGGCGGGCACTCATGCTCGGAATGATTGCCGACGGCACAGGCTACATCCTGCTTGCCTTCGCGACACGGGGATGGATGGCGTTCCCGATCATGGTCCTGCTTGCTTCGGGTGGCATCGGAATGCCGGCGCTGCAAGCAATGTTGTCCAGGCAGGTGGATGAGGAACGTCAGGGGCAGCTGCAAGGCTCACTGGCGGCGCTCACCAGCCTGACCTCGATCGTCGGACCCCTCCTCTTCACGGCGATCTATGCGGCTTCTATAACAACGTGGAACGGGTGGGCATGGATTGCAGGCGCTGCCCTCTACTTGCTCTGCCTGCCGGCGCTGCGTCGCGGGCTTTGGAGCGGCGCAGGGCAACGAGCCGATCGCTGATCGTGGAAACGATAGGCCTATGCCATGCGGGTCAAGGCGACTTCCGGCAAGCTATACGCGCCCTAGGAGTGCGGTTGGAACGTTGGCCCAGCCAGATACTCCCGATCACGAGCAGGACGCCGATGATTTGAAGCGCACTCAGCGTCTGATCCAAGAACAACCATCCTAGCAACACGGCGGTCCCCGGGCTGAGAAAGCCCAGTAAGGAAACAACTGTAGGTTCGAGTCGCGAGATCCCCCGGAACCAAAGGAAGTAGGTTAAACCCGCTCCGATCAGGCCGAGCCACGCCAGGCCGAGAACATTGGTTCCTGTAGGCATCGGGATTGGCGGATCAAACACTAAAGCTACTGGAACGAGCAGAAGTCCTCCGGCCGCCAGTTGCCAGGCGGTAAAGGTGAGCAGAGGCACGGGAGGTTGCCACTTGCGGGTCAGCACGGTTCCGAACGCCATGGAAACCGCCCCCGCCAGGCCCGCTGCGACGCCGACAGGATCTAGCGCTGCGTTTGGTGTCAACACCAACAGCGCCACGCCCGCAGTTCCGCAAATAGCCCCCAGGACCGCCATCAATCGTATCGGGCTACCTAGCAGAGCGGCAGAGATGAACACGACCATCAGCGGCTGCACAGCGCCTACCGTCGCCGCGACCCCGCCCGGCAGGCGGTAGACCGAAATAAACAACAAGCTCCAGAATAGCGAAATATTAAGTGCGCCGAGGATGAAGATGCGCATCCACCAGATTCCCGTTGGAATCTGTCGGACGATCATCACGAGCAATAAACCCGCCGGCAACGCCCGCAGCATCGCGACCGTCATCGGTGAGAAGTTCGGCAGGTATTGGGTGGTGACAATGTAGGTGCTGCCCCAAATGGCAGGTGCTATCGCTGTGAACAATAAATCGGGCGTGCGTAATGACATGCGATTACAAGACCTCCGCTACGGCGATGGGTTTTTGAGAGTTGCAGGCGCCGCGATGACCGCACCCTGACTTGGACTGGCCCTGCCTCGCACCAATCCACCTGCGGCTATGGCCGCGATCATGCGAGGCCCGAAAATTACACGACCTGTACACGTCCGCCGAACCCGGAACGCAACAGAGCTTCGTGGGCATCCCGATCCGGGTCGTAGCAGCAGTCCTGGACCAAACGCACGTCGTAGTCCGCATCACTAGCCCAGGCGACGCTTGAAAGAACAACGCCGGTGGTGCTTATCCCGGCCATGACAAGCGTGCTTACGCCGCGCGTCCGAAGGTCGGCGTCGAGCGCCGTGCCATAAAAGACGCTGGCTCGCGGACATGCATAGAAAAGGTCGCCCCGTTCGATCGCAAGCCCTTCGACGGGCAGACCGGTGCGAAATCGTCCGCTCGGGAGATACGGTGAGATTTGGCGATTCGTCGCCGGCGGCGCATGTTCATACTCTTCGCCGAGCGAAAAGTTGGGGAACAGCACGGGCCGGCCGCGCAAGGCGTGCTGGCAGCCGTGCAGACCCTGCGTGAGATGAACGCCGACAACCTGCGCAAGGTGCCGGCCGATGCACCCACGGCCTTCATCAAGCCGCGCTGGAAGCCGCTGGTGATCACCCCGGAAGGCCTCGACCGGAAATTCTACGAAATCTGCGCGGCACTGTTGCAAAGTTAGCGATGAGGCAGCCTTTTGTCTTATTCAAAGGCCTTACATTTCAAAAACTCTGCTTACCAGGCGCATTTCGCCCAGGGGATCACCATAATAAAATGCTGAGGCCTGGCCTTTGCGTAGTGCACGCATCACCTCAATACCTTTGATGGTGGCGTAAGCCGTCTTCATGGATTTAAATCCCAGCGTGGCGCCGATTATCCGTTTCAGTTTGCCATGATCGCATTCAATCACGTTGTTCCGGTACTTAATCTGTCGGTGTTCAACGTCAGACGGGCACCGGCCTTCGCGTTTGAGCAGAGCAAGCGCGCGACCATAGGCGGGCGCTTTATCCGTGTTGATGAATCGCGGGATCTGCCACTTCTTCACGTTGTTGAGGATTTTACCCAGAAACCGGTATGCAGCTTTGCTGTTACGACGGGAGGAGAGATAAAAATCGACAGTGCGGCCCCGGCTGTCGACGGCCCGGTACAGATACGCCCAGCGGCCATTGACCTTCACGTAGGTTTCATCCATGTGCCACGGGCAAAGATCGGAAGGGTTACGCCAGTACCAGCGCAGCCGTTTTTCCATTTCAGGCGCATAACGCTGAACCCAGCGGTAAATCGTGGAGTGATCGACATTCACTCCGCGTTCAGCCAGCATCTCCTGCAGCTCACGGTAACTGATGCCGTATTTGCAGTACCAGCGTACGGCCCACAGAATGATGTCACGCTGAAAATGCCGGCCTTTGAATGGGTTCATGTGCAGCTCCATCAGCAAAAGGGGATGATAAGTTTATCACCACCGACTATTTGCAACAGTGCCGCCCAGCGGGAGGCCCGAGAGCGGGCCGAGCGGGAGAAGGCGCAGCAGGAGCGCCAGCGCCTGGAGCGCATGAGCAGCCGCGAGCTGGCCCAGGAGATTGCCCGCCTGCGCCCGCCGCGAGTGATCGACCTGGTAGAGCGCGACCGCGCTGTACTACAGGCCGAGGCCGAGCGGCAGGCGCTACAGAACCAGCACACCGAGGCGGGCAGCGCCGCAGCCCGCGCCCGCGACCAGGCGCAGGCATGGCGGGAGGCGCACAAAGTGCAGGCGTGGTTCCACGACAAGGGCATTGGTCATGCGCCCAAGCTGCGCGAGCTGGAACAGCAGCGCGAGGAACACCGCGCCGAGTGGCAGCGACTTGGGCAGCGCATCGAGGAGGCCAGCTTGCGCGTGCAGCACGTGCGCCAGCAGGCGCACCAGCGCATCACCGCCGAGCAGGAGCCGACGCTGGCGAAGCTGGCCGAGCTGGAAGCCTTGCAGAAGGAGAAGGCCCGCCAGGAGCGCGAGGCCGAGGCGAAGCGGCTACAGCAGCAGCGCATCGAGCGCGAGCGCGAGGAAGAGTCGATGGCCGCGCTGGAGCACCGTCTAGCGGAACTGCGGGCCGCGCAAGAGGCTGACGCCACTCAGCCGGAGCCCAGCGATGATGATCCTCGCTGGGCGGCGTTTGAACGCACCTTCATGCACGCAGCCCAGTTCGAGCACTACCTCAGCTTGACCGTTCTGGCCGCACCGCTTGCCGGACTCAAAGCACGTTTCGCGGCGTACATGGATACCGCTGCGGAGCAAGGCATGACGCCGGAAATGTTCGCTCAGGCCTGCGCAAAAGGCATGGCCGAACAGGAGCGGCGGGCTATGCAGGAACAGGCGGCGAGGGATGCCGATCCCAAACAGCCACAAGAGGACTCCCCTGTTTCTACTCCCACCCCATGATGCCACCGGCAATGGTGGGAACAGTGTGGAAAGACGGTGGCGGCATGGTGTCAATGATGACGGTAACAAGGTGGTGACATGGTGGAACGATGGTGGCGGGATATTGGTAAGACAGTGGCGACACTGTGGCGGCTGTGTGTGCATACGGTGGCAATAGCGTGGCACTTCACCACAATGCAGCCACATTCCTGCCACCATCTGATGTCGATTCGGGAGGGTTGCGCATGAAAGTCTGGGCATTCGATGAGAACCGGGCCGATTTCGTAGATGCTGCGCCGGAGCGGATGAACGCTGATGCGACCGGGTACTACATCATCCGGCGCGGCGATGACGTGTTAGTCCGCGAGCACGGCCAGGAACGGCCCATGCCTGAGCGGCTGACCGTAGCCGGGGTGCCATTTGACCGGGAGCAGTTCGAGCACACCCACCCCCTGCCTCTGCGAGCGGAGATGAAACGAGACGGCCAATGGGCGCGGGCGCAATTGCAGGCCCGCGACCGGGCCGAAATCGCCCTGCCGCTGGAATTGCCCATTTGGGTGACGAAAACGCCGCTGACCGAGGGCAAGGCGTGATCCTGTCGCCCGTTGTCATTTTCAGAAGACGACTGCACCAGTTGATTGGGCGTAATGGCTGTTGTGCAGCCAGCTCCTGACAGTTCAATATCAGAAGTGATCTGCACCAATCTCGACTATGCTCAATACTCGTGTGCACCAAAGCGAGGTGAGCATGGCGACGGAGGCTCTGTTGCAAAGATTGGCGGCAGTCAGAGGTAGGCTGTCGCTCTGCGCCGATCAGGCGGCTGCTGCGAAATGGTGGTTGAGCATGCCCATGGCCTCCGTCAGCGCCGAGGGCCCAATGCCAAAAGCTCTCTCCACAAGGCGCACCTCGCCCCTGATGCCGGGCTGCAGGCACCAGGGGCGAGCCTGTCCTTTGCGCAGGGCTCGCATGACTTCGAATCCCTTGATCTTATGCCTGCCATCTGATCAGCACTACCCCAAGAACAAGCAGGACAACGCCCAGCAGGCGGATACCGGTGACAGGATAAACCGGGATACCAAGAAGGCCATAGTGATCGAGCATCAGGGAAAGCAGCATTTGCCCGACCACCATCAATGCCAGAACCGTTGTTGCTCCCAGTTTCGGGATCATGAAAATGGCCGTGGCAATGTAAATCGCCCCTAAAATACCGCCTGTCCATGAAAACGGGCTGGTACGCGAAAGCATATCCCATGACAGGCCAGGGCCGCGACAAACCAGCGCCATGACCAGCATGGCCAGGGAACCGCCGACATAACTGATGAAACCTGCCCACCATGGTGAAAGCAGTTCTGCGCGAAGATGGTTGTTGGCCGCCTGTTGCAGGGAAAAGCTGGCGCCGGCAGCAACAACCAGGAGATAAAACGCCAGATTCATCAGAATGTTTTGCATGGTTTTTCTCGTCGAAGAAGTGAACCGCCCCGGGTTTGGCGGAGGGTATTTTGTTTAAGTTAAGGCGTGTTGACGGATAGTTCGTCAAGTTGCCGATAGTAGTCCTGTTCAAGATATTCGCCGACTTCGTACAAACGGGTATCCAATTCCATGGCCATCTGTTTGATCAGCTTTTCAGGCTCCTCCGCTAATTTTGTAAAATGGCTCTGTTGAAGCAGCGTATATTTGTTTTTTCGCCAATGTTCCCCGTCGATCATGTCGGCGCCGAATGCCCGGTATTTAGTGATATCAGGCAGCGTCAGCTGGCCATTCAGGCGATCAGGAATCTGTTGATAGAGGAACCACTCATAACGATCGATCAGGATATTCCCTTCACCATCCAGCAGGAATTCACGTGATTTTTTGGAAAGGAGTCTGGTGTCGGCAGTTTGCAACTGAGCGTCCTGGCCGTTGAGTTCGTTTTGTGTTTTCGCCAAGGCGGCCGCTAAGTGCTGGGTGCCGTCGCAGCCTTCGAAGCGCAGACATAGGAACAACTCTCGCAGCAAACCTTTCCGCAGACTTTCTTTCTCGTCGCAGTACTGCCACATGGCTTCATCGACCGATCGTCGCTGCTCGTTCAGGAAGAGACATACAGATTCCAGATCCCTTTTGGTCAGCAGGCTCAGTGCTTGCTGTCTTACTGTTGCAAACGGTAGTTGCAGATCAATGCTGTCATCAATGAACAGGTGCAGTACTTCAGCTGCCTTGCTGACATTTTTAGCTGCTTTTTGCCAATCCTTAAACACCGCTTCCTGCGCATAATCCTTTGCCTTCTGTTTGGTCTGTCTGACATGATGCACAAAGCCATCGGCAATACGTTCCAGCGCTTGCTGCCATCGCGTTTGAAGATAGCACAATAAATGGCACTGTTGCAAAGTTAGCGATGAGGCAGCCTTTTGTCTTATTCAAAGGCCTTA
>OGCU01000344.1_pt1 | contig 23827 bp, 21 predicted proteins | sample 1570251 | NCBI WGS metagenome assembly OGCU01 (sample SAMEA2582182, study PRJEB24529) | metagenome | biome: Human gut stool | place: China | collected 2011
ACCATTATGGAACGTGTGCGTAAGGGAATGTGGTTGAAAATTTCTGAAGAAGAGCGAAATGGTTATATTAAAGCCATGCGTGAAAATAATGTTCCAGACTGGTACATTGAATCTTGTGGTAAAATCAAGTACATGTTCCCTAAAGCCCATGCGGCAGCCTACGTTATGATGGCCCTACGTGTAGCTTATTTCAAAGTGCACCATCCTATTTATTACTATTGTGCCTACTTCTCGATTCGAGCTAAAGCATTTGAGCTTAAGACGATGTCTGCGGGTCTTGATGCTGTTAAAGCTCGAATGGAAGATATTAAGGAGAAGCGCCAACGAAATGAAGCGACTAATGTTGAAAATGACTTATTTACGACGCTTGAAATTGTCAATGAAATGTTAGAACGTGGCTTTACCTTTGGTCAGTTGGATCTTTATAAGAGTCAGGCAACTGAATTTTTGATTGAAGGAGATACCTTGATTCCACCGTTTATTGCACTTGAAGGTTTGGGTGAGAACGTTGCTAAGCAAGTGGTTGCTGCGCGTGAAGAAGGGGAGTTCCTTTCCAAGACAGAATTGCGTAAACGAGGAGGCCTATCATCAACCTTGGTTGAAAAATTGGATGAAATGGGAATCCTAGGAAATATGCCAGAAGATAATCAGTTAAGTCTTTTTGATGATTTCTTTTAATGGCTAAAGTGAATTGTCATCAACTTTGAGAGAATGGAGTCAGTCTCCGTTCTCTTTTTGTTTAGGGGTCTGCATGTGATGCTAAAAAGCCAAAGCTGAGAGGAAACCTTTTTCTTCGTCTTATGGTATACTGATAGAAAATTATAGTTTCAAGGAGTTAATCATGGTTTTACCAAATTTTAAAGAAAATCTTGAGAAATATGCTAAATTACTGGTTGCTAATGGGATTAATGTGCAACCTGGTCACACAGTGGCTTTGAGCATTGATGTAGAACAAGCAGAGCTAGCACACCTCTTAGTTAAAGAAGCCTATGCTCTAGGAGCAGCTGAGGTAATCGTTCAATGGTCAGATGATATTATTAATCGCGAGCGCTTCTTGCATGCTGATATGGACCGCATCGAAGAGGTTCCTGCCTATAAAAAAGCTGAGATGGAATATTTGTTGGCCAAAAAGGCAAGTCGCTTAGGTGTTCGTTCATCAGATCCAGGTGCCCTTAATGGTGTAGCTCCTGAACGTTTATCTGCTCATGCTAAAGCTACTGGGGTGGCCTTTAAACCTATGCAGGTGGCAACTCAGTCTAATAAGGTTAGTTGGACTGTAGCTGCTGCAGCTGGTAAGGAATGGGCTAAGAAGGTCTTTCCTGATGCTTCGAGTGATGAGGAAGCTGTAGATTTACTTTGGGACCAAATTTTCAAGACCTGTCGTGTTTATGAAGAGGATCCTGTACGTGCTTGGAAGGAACATGCTGACCGCTTGGATGCTAAAGCACGCCTACTCAATGAAGCACAATTCTCAGCCTTACACTACCAAGCACCTGGAACAGATTTGACTCTAGGATTGCCTAAAAACCATGTTTGGGAGTCTGCAGGTGCCATTAATGCGCAAGGTGAAGGTTTCCTTCCTAATATGCCAACAGAAGAGGTCTTTACGGCACCAGATTTTCGTCGTGCAGATGGTTATGTCTCAAGCACAAAGCCTCTAAGCTACAATGGTAATATTATTGAGGGAATCAAGGTAACCTTCAAAGATGGTGAAATTGTAGATATCACAGCGGACCAAGGTGATGAAGTGATGAAGAATCTCGTCTTCAACAATAATGGGGCGCGTGCTCTAGGTGAATGTGCTTTGGTACCAGATCCAAGTCCTATTTCACAGTCAGGCATCACTTTCTTTAACACTCTTTTTGATGAGAATGCATCCAACCACCTAGCTATTGGAGCAGCCTATGCTACCAGTGTTGAGGGAGGGGCAGACATGACAGAAGAGGAGCTTAAGGAAGCTGGTCTTAATCGTTCTGATGTACACGTAGATTTTATGATTGGTTCAAATCAAATGGATATTGATGGTATCCGCCAAGATGGTAGTCGTGTACCAATCTTCCGAAATGGGGATTGGGTAATCTAAGTATGATGGAGAATTTATCATGATTGGAAGTATGATAGTTGGTTTTCTAATTGGCCTTATTGCCTCTGCTATATCAAATAGGGGTGAACATATGGGCTGTATTGGTAAGACCTTTGTTGGATGGCTAGGTGCTTTTGTTGGTCAGCTTCTTTTTGGAAATTGGGGACCGATGCTAGCAGATACTGCTATCGTTCCTTCGGTACTAGGTGCTGTTATCTTATTAGCCCTTTTTTGGAATCGTAATAGTTAGAAATGAAAGAGTTCTGAGGTATTGGTTAGATATCTAAGGACTCTTTTTTCTTATTTTTTCATTTTCATATACCACTTTTAGAAAAACTGTGGTAGAGTAATAAAAACAGCATCTATTTGGAAAGGACTAGAAATGAGTGACTTAGATAAAAACATGGCTGTAAAAAGTATGGTAGTTATGCGTAAGGCTTTTCGTACCATCGATGCCAAGGTTTCTGAGACCTTTAAAGAATTTAATTTGACACCAACTCAATTTGGAGTCATGGACGTGCTTAATGCTAAAGGACGTATGAAAATTGGCGAATTAATTGACTGCATGCTTGCCACCTCCGGGAATATGACTGTCGTCATTAAAAATATGGAGAAAAAAGGTTGGTTGACGCGAGAAGCCTGCCAAACAGATAAGCGTGCTTTCGAGGTTGATTTGACGGATGAGGGCCGTCGTATTATTCAAGCAGCAATCCCGCCACATCAGCGAGCTATTGAGGAGACTTTTTCCGTTCTGACACCTGAAGAGCAGGCACAGTTGGTAGAGCTCCTGAAAAAATTTAAGAATGTCTGAGCATATTTCTTTATATTTCTAATGAAATTATATATATTACTATGTAGTAGTAAATATTAATTATTAGAAATACAAAGGAAACGTATCATGAAAAACATTTTATTTATCGTTGGATCTCTTCGCAAGGGATCATTTAACCACCAATTAGCAGAAGAAGCTGAGAAAATGTTAGCTGGTAAAGCTAATGTTTCTTATCTTGACTATAGTCAAGTACCTGTTTTTAATCAGGATTTAGAAAGTCCAGTTCTTCCTGTTTTGACAGAAGTTCGAGAGCAGATCTTGGCAGCAGATGCTATCTGGATTTTCTCACCGGTTTATAATTTTTCAATTCCTGGGCCAGTGAAGAATTTGCTTGACTGGTTGAGCCGTGCCCTTGACCTATCAGATCCTTCAGGACCATCAGCTCTTCAAGATAAGATTGTAACCGTGTCATCAGTTGCTAATGGTGGTCACAATCAACTTTTTGATGCCTACAAAGACTTGTTACCATTTATCCGTACCCAAGTGGTTGGTGATTTTACAGCGACACGTGTAAATGATACAGCCTGGGTAGATGGAAAATTCGTAGCGACTGAAGAAGTTCTTGAAAGCCTTCAGAATCAAGCAGAGGCTTTGGTTGAAGCGATTAAATAAGAATAACGAATACCCGAGGTTTCTAGCTTCGGGTATTTTTATATGCAATAATAAAAAAAGACACCCTAAGGTGTCCTCGTATTATGAAGGCGGTAGACGGATTTGAACCGACGATCAAGCTTTTGCAGAGCCGTGCCTTACCACTTGGCTATACCGCCATAACAGATACCATTCTATCGAAAAAACAAAGATTCGTCAAGTCTCTTTCATCAAATTGGCTGGTTGATTGTTCAAACTGCCTATTTACAAGAAATATAAAGAGGCTGAAAGACATTCAACCTCTTTATATTTCTTGTAATTGTTGTAGATAGATTACTAACACGTATGTTTTGATTATTGTCTAATCAAGTAATCAAAGGCTCCGATAGCATTTGTAGCACCAGACCCCATGGAAATAATGATTTGTTTGTAGGCGCTGTCAGTACAGTCACCTGCGGCAAAAATACCAGGGATATTTGTTGAACCAAATTTATCAACGATAATTTCTTGGCGTTCATTGAGTTCAATACCACTGTCTTTGAGCCAAGCAGTACTTGGTACAAGACCAATTTGGACAAAGACACCTTCAAGATCAAGATGTTTTTCTTCGTTTGTATCACGCTCAACGTAACTCAAACCAGTCACATGATCTTGACCAAGAATTTCTTTGGTTGCAACGTTCTTAAGAATGGTTAGATTATCAGTTTTAGCAGCTCGTTCTTGTAAGACTTGATCTGCCTTTAATTCAGGCAAGAACTCTAAGACTGTAACGTGTTTAGTAATACCCGCTAAATCCAAAGCAGCTTCCAAACCTGAGTTACCACCACCGATAACAGCAACATTTTTTCCTTCAAATAGAGGACCATCGCAGTGTGGACAGTAAGTAACCCCTTTATTGCGGAATTCATCTTCACCAGGAACGTTGATATTACGCCATTTGGCTCCTAGTGCTAGGATAGCCGTTTTAGATTTTAAAACGGCACCGTTAGCTAGTGTGACTTCAATAAGTTCTTTCTTCTCAATGCCAGTAGCTAATTGACTTTTGATGATATCAACATTGTAAGATTTTGTATGCTCTTCAACTTGGGCCATTAACTTAGGACCTTCTGTATATAGCGTACCAATCATGTTCTCAATACCAACTGTCTCGATAACTTGCCCACCAAAAGTTTCTGCTAAAAGCCCAGTTTTAAGCCCTTTACGAGCAGCGTAAATTGCAGCACTGTTTCCAGCAGGACCACCACCAATAACCAAAACATCATAGACACCTTTATCAGCGAAAGCATCAGCATCAAGTGGGCCGTCCAATTTTTCTACAAGCTGTTCAATGGTTGCTCGACCAGACGTAAATTCTTCTTGGTCTTTGTAAACCGTAGGAACAGACATGATACCTTTGGCTTTGATCTCATCCTGATACATACCACCTTCAATCATGGTGTGAGTGATATTTGGGTTCAAAACAGCCATTATATTAAAGGCTTGAACAACGTCTGGACAATTGTGACAAGTTAATGAAACATAAGTTTCTAAATCAATGGGTTTATCAATCTTCTTGATACGTTCGATAGTGTCATCATCAACTTTAGGTGGACGACCAGAAACTTGCAAGAGAGCTAAAATGAAAGATGTGAATTCGTGGCCCATTGGTAAGCCTGAGAAAATAACACGACTTTTTTGCCCTTTTTGTGCAATACCAAAACTAGGTTGACGTTTTAAATGTGTTGATTCAAGACTAATGCGGTCAGACATAGCGACAATCTCGTCTAAAAATTCTTTTACTTTACGAGAATTATCATCATCCCCTAAATCTGTTTGTAATACAATATCAGATTCTAGTAAATTTAAATACTGCGCTAATTGTGTCTTGATTTCTTTATCTAAGACCATGGATACCCCCTGGTTGTTAAATTTTACCTACAAGATCTAAGCTAGGAGTAAGTGTTTCAGCTCCTTCTTTCCATTTGGCTGGACAAACTTCACCTGGATGTTGACGAATATATTGAGCAGCACGGACTTTATCAATAAGAGTACTTGCATCGCGTCCAATACCATCAGCGTTAATTTCCATCATTTGGATAACACCATCTGGATCAATAATGAATGTACCACGTTGTGCGAGACCATCTTGTCCAAGAACATCAAAACCTTGTGAGATGTGGTGTGAAGGATCTCCAATCATAGGATAAGTAATAGTTCCAACAACATCTGAGTCATCATGCCAAGCTTTGTGAACAAAGTGAGTATCGGTAGAGACAGAGTAAACCTCTACACCAAGAGATTTAAGAGCTTCATATTGTTCTTGAAGGTCACCGAGTTCAGTTGGGCAGACAAATGAAAAATCTGCAGGGTAGAAGCAGAAGACCGCCCATTTACCTTTAACATCTTCATCTGTAACAGTAATGAATTCCCCGTTGTGATAAGCCTGTGCTGAAAATTCAATAATTTCTTTTCCGACTAATGACAAAATAATGTCCTCCTCTATTTTTAATAGCCTAATTATAAACAAAATACTTATCAACCTCAAAGAAAACGATTGCAATTTTAATGAGAGGGGGATTTTTCTAATGGTCAGACTGATTTTAGAGCTTGTCAAATGTCACTTTTTTTGATAAACTACTATAGTTGCGTAAAGTGACAAATACTCATTCTAAGCCGATTGTGGTCTTGTTGCCGCAGGGTGGGACTGCAAGTCTAAAGCTTAGAAGAGGAAAAAACAATTTTTAAGGAGAAATACTCATGGCAGTAATTTCAATGAAACAACTTCTTGAGGCTGGTGTACACTTCGGTCACCAAACTCGTCGCTGGAACCCTAAGATGGCTAAGTACATCTTCACAGAACGTAACGGAATCCACGTTATCGACTTGCAACAAACTGTAAAAATGGCTGATACAGCTTACGAATTCGTTCGTGAAGCAGCAGCTAACGATGCAGTAATCTTGTTCGTTGGTACTAAAAAACAAGCAGCTGAAGCAGTAGCTGAAGAAGCAACTCGTGCTGGTCAATACTACATCAATCACCGTTGGTTGGGTGGTACTCTTACAAACTGGGATACTATCCAAAAACGTATCGCTCGTTTGAAAGAAATCAAACAAATGGAAGCTGACGGAACTTTCGAAGTTCTTCCTAAGAAAGAAGTTGCACTTCTTAACAAACAACGTGCACGTCTTGAAAAATTCTTGGGTGGTATCGAAGATATGCCTCGCATTCCAGATGTAATCTACATCGTTGACCCACACAAAGAACAAATCGCTGTTAAAGAAGCTAAAAAACTTGGTATCCCAGTTGTAGCGATGGTTGATACAAACGCTGATCCAGATGAGATCGATGTAATCATCCCAGCTAACGATGACGCTATCCGTGCCGTTAAATTGATCACTTCAAAAATGGCTGATGCTATCATCGAAGGTAACCAAGGTGAAGATGCTTCTGCAGATTTCCAAGAAGCAGCTGCAGCTGATTCAATCGAAGAAATCGTTGAAGTTGTCGAAGGTGACAACAACTAATCTTTAAGATTGGTTTGGGCTCAATGCCCACTAAAGATACGACAAACACCTAAGGGGCGGGGCTCAGCCCTGCCCCTTAGTTTGATAAAATAAATTTGGAGAAAAACAAAATGGCAGAAATTACAGCTAAACTTGTTAAAGAATTGCGTGAAAAATCTGGTGCTGGTGTCATGGACGCTAAAAAAGCATTGGTTGAAGTTGAAGGTGATATCGAAAAAGCGATTGAATTGCTTCGCGAAAAAGGTATGGCTAAAGCAGCTAAGAAAGCTGACCGTGTTGCAGCTGAAGGTTTGACTGGTGTTTACGTTAACGGTAACGTTGCAGCAGTTGTTGAAGTTAACGCTGAAACTGACTTCGTTGCGAAAAACGCTCAATTCGTTGAGTTGGTAAACGAAACAGCTAAAGTGATTGCTGAAGGTAAACCAGCTAATAACGAAGAAGCACTTGCATTGACTATGCCTTCAGGTGAAACTCTTGAAGCTGCATACGTAACTGCTACAGCTACTATCGGTGAAAAGATTTCATTCCGTCGTTTTGCAGTTGTTGAGAAAACTGATGCACAACACTTCGGAGCTTACCAACACAACGGTGGACGTATCGGTGTTGTTTCAGTTATCGAAGGTGGAGATGAAGCTCTTGCAAAACAAATCTCAATGCACATCGCAGCGATGAAACCAACTGTTCTTTCATACACTGAATTGGACGAACAATTTGTTAAAGATGAATTGGCACAACTTAACCACGCTATCGATCAAGATAACGAAAGCCGTGCTATGGTTAACAAACCAGCTCTTCCACACCTTAAATATGGTTCTAAAGCTCAATTGACTGATGCTGTTCTTGCTCAAGCTGAAGAAGATATCAAAGCTGAGTTGGCTGCTGAAGGTAAACCAGAAAAAATCTGGGATAAAATCATCCCAGGTAAAATGGACCGCTTCTTGCTTGACAACACTAAAGTTGACCAAGCATACACACTTCTTGCTCAAGTTTACATCATGGACGACAGCAAAACAGTTGAAGCTTACCTTGAATCAGTAAACGCTTCAGTAGTAGAATTCGTTCGCTTTGAAGTTGGTGAAGGTATCGAAAAAGCATCTAACGACTTTGAATCAGAAGTTGCAGCTACAATGGCAGCAGCTCTTAACAACTAATTCTAGTTGCTAGATAAAAAGAAAAGAAGTTACGTGAATGAATCGTAACTTCTTTTTTGTTGCTATTAAAAAACATCTGAGCATGCCCCAGACGTTAACAAAGTAATTAATGAGCGAAGGTATTTACACCAAGTAGAAGAGAGAGTGTTCCCATGATGATACCTGCAAGGATAACCCCCAGCATAACGGCAATAACACTACGTTTAAAGTCCCAATCTAGGATAGATGCTGCTAGGGTACCAGTCCAAGCTCCTGTTCCTGGAAGCGGAATTCCCACAAAAAGTAGAAGGGCCCAGAAGACACCCTTATCTCCAGCAGCTTTTTCAAGTTTTTGGCCACCACTGTGACCTTTTTTAAGACACCAGGTAAAGAAGCCACCAATTAGAGGTTTATCTGCCCCCCATTCGAGGACACGGCGGGCGAAGAAGAAGATAATTGGAACTGGAATCATGTTCCCAATGACACAAAGAATTAGGGCTTGCCACCAAGGGATACCTGAGGCGATAGCAACAGGAACGGCTCCACGGAGCTCAACCAAAGGAATCATAGAGATTAAGAGTGCAATGATGTATTTCATGAGTAACCTTTCATAGGGGAATAAAATAAGAGATAAGACTCAAAATGACATGAGCTTTATCGAGAGTGATAAGACTAATACTACTGCGAAAGTGCTAAAAAGTACTTGTTGGATTAGGTGGGTCTCAGCCTGTTAAAGTGGATAGAAAATTTGAATCAAACACTTTAAGTTACCTAATATTTTAGTCTTATTTATTGTATCTTATATGGTCTCTAATGACAACTTTAAAAAGCTTTTTGAAGGTATAGTTTCCCATGAGCTGACATTTTTGGTATAATAATAGTCAGTTATAGTCAAATTAGACTGGAGGAATTAAGATGGCAAGAAATACATCAGATAGTATAGAAGAATATATTAAAGAATTGCTGGGCCAGTCTGGAACTGCTGAGATTCAACGGTCGAACTTGGCAGATGCTTTTCAAGTAGTACCAAGTCAGATTAACTATGTTATCAAGACTCGTTTTACAGAGAGTCGTGGGTATATTGTTGAGAGTAAACGTGGCGGTGGCGGCTATATTCGCATTGTCAAAGTTAGATTCTCCGACAAACACCATATGATTAATGATTTGCTGCAAAATTTGGCAGATCAGCTCAGCGAGCAGGTATTTACAGACTTGATTCAGTTGCTTTTTGATGAAAAAATCATCACTGAACGTGAGGGAAATTTGATTTTAGCAACTGCTAGTGATGATGTTTTAGGCGAAGATGCGGCCGCTATTCGTTCGCGTATTCTGCGCTCGCTATTACTTAGATTGGATAGAAAAGGAAATTAGATGACGACATATTCAAGAAAAATGCAGGCCATTTTCCATCGTGCTCAGCTTGAGGCAGAGCGTTTTGGAAGTCCTTTCTTGGAGACTTGGCATGTGCTTCTGGCTATGGTTGAGGTTCCAGGATCTGTAGCCTACTTAACCTTTACTGATTTTGAGGACCGTATTCGTGCGGAAGAGATTGAGACCGCTGCTGTACTAGCGATGGAGAAAAGTCCGAAAGACTTGTCTGAATCAGATATTATCGATTTACGTGCACAGTCACATGCTTTAGAGGCTATGTTGCAAGAGGCAGAGGGAATTGCTAGTGTGACTGGTGCTGTAGAGGTAGGGTCTGAACATGTATTGATGGCCTTCCTTCTTCATAAGGATTTGATGGTTTGTCGTCTCCTTGAAGTTGCTGGTTTTCAATATAAGGATGACAGCGATAAGCCTCGCATTATCGATTTACGACGTTCTTTGGAGCGTTACGCAGGTCTTAGTAAGCAAGATTTGAAGGCCATTCATGACCTTCGTAAGCCTAAAAAATCAAAGGCATCAGGAAATTTTGCTAATATGATGCAGCCTCCTCAATCTTCTACTGGGGAACTGTCAGATTACACCAAAGACTTAACGGCAGTAGCTGAGTCAGGTGCCCTTGATCCTGTTATTGGACGTGAGAAAGAAATTTCACGCATGATTCAGGTTTTGAGTCGTAAAACGAAGAATAACCCAGTTCTTGTGGGTGAAGCAGGTGTTGGTAAGACGGCACTTGCGCTTGGCTTGGCACAACGTATTGCTTCAGGCGAAGTACCTTTTGAGTTGGCTGATATGCGTATCTTAGAGCTTGATATGATGAGTGTGGTTGCAGGAACACGTTTCCGTGGCGATTTCGAAGAACGTATGAATCAAATCATTGATGAGATTGAAGCTGATGGAAAAATCATTCTCTTTATTGACGAATTGCATACGATTATTGGTTCTGGTTCAGGTATTGATAGTACCTTAGATGCGGCGAATATTTTGAAACCTGCTCTAGCACGTGGGACCCTTCATATGGTTGGAGCAACTACTCAAGCTGAGTACCAGAAGCATATTGAGAAAGATGCAGCTCTTTCTCGCCGTTTTGCTAAGATTACAATTGAGGAGCCAAGTGTAGCTGAGGCGATTGATATTCTAAAAGGCCTACGTTCGTCTTATGAAGACTATCATCGTGTAACGATTACTGATGAAGCAGTTGAGACAGCGGTCAAGGCGGCGCATCGTTATTTGACGAGTAAAAACTTGCCTGACTCTGCCATTGACCTTTTAGATGAAGCAAGTGCAACTGTTCAAGGTCGTATTAAAAAAGAAGCCAAACGTGAGATAACGCCTTTGGATGAAGCGCTTCTATCTGGTGATATGAAGGCTGCTGTTAAACAATATAAAGCTAGCCAAAAAGCAAAATTACCAAAACCTGCCTTGGTAGATGCAGATCAGATTATGCAAACCCTTAGTCGTCTATCAGGTATTCCTGTTGAGAAGATGACTCAGGCAGATAGCAAGCGTTACTTGAATCTGGAAGCAGAGCTTCACAAACGTGTTATTGGTCAAGACGAAGCAGTTTCAGCGATTAGTCGTGCTATTCGTCGTAACCAGTCAGGTATTCGTACTGGAAAACGTCCGATTGGTTCCTTCATGTTCCTAGGACCTACTGGTGTTGGTAAGACAGAATTGGCCAAGGCTTTGGCGGAAGTTCTCTTTGATGATGAGTCAGCTTTGCTTCGTTTTGATATGTCAGAATACATGGAAAAATTTGCGGCTAGCCGACTTAACGGTGCTCCTCCAGGTTATGTTGGATATGATGAGGGTGGTGAATTAACAGAGAAAGTTCGCAATAAGCCTTACTCAGTTCTCCTCTTTGACGAGGTGGAAAAGGCTCACCCAGATATTTTCAACATCCTCTTACAGGTTTTGGATGACGGTGTTTTGACAGATAGCCGTGGTCGTAAGGTTGACTTTTCAAACACTATCATCATTATGACCTCAAACTTGGGAGCGACTGCTCTTCGTGATGATAAGACCGTTGGTTTTGGAGCCCAAGAAATTTCTCATAATCACCAAGCTATGCAGTCACGTATTATGGAAGAACTTAAGAAAGCCTACCGTCCAGAATTTATTAACCGTATTGATGAGAAGGTTGTCTTCCATAGTCTTGAGGAAGAGCAACTTCGTGAGATTGTTAAGATTATGGTGAAACCGTTGGTATCAGCTTTGGCTGAAAAAGGGATTGACTTGAAATTCCAACCAGCTGCCCTTAAGCATTTAGCTAAAGATGGCTATGATGTTGAGATGGGTGCTCGTCCATTACGTCGTACGATTCAAACTCAAGTGGAGGACAAGTTATCTGAGCTCTTACTAGGTGGCCAAGTAGTTAGTGGACAAACTCTTAAAATCGGCTGCTCGAAAGATAAATTAACCTTTACAGTAGTGTAAAAATCAAACAAAAAGACAGATTACAGGTGTAGTTTGTCTTTTTTTGTGTCAATAGGAGTCAAGGTAGAGTCAATCTTTCTGTAAAGATGGGGTAAAAGAAAAAGCCGAGCAAAGCTCGACTGTAATAATTAGAGTTTTTCGTTGACAAAGTTGACAAAGTGATTCCACCAGACCTTGAGGAAGAAGCTTTTCTTAACTTCTTTACCAGCAACCAGTTCCATGCTAGGCATACCTTGGTTAGGCAAGTAACCTTCTCCTACAAGTGATTTATCTTCAAAGGTAGCCGTTCCAACCTTGTCACTTGAGTTGACAGGGGCTTGGACTTGATTTGTAGTAACTTTAATATGTTTACTATTGTTAGCATCTATTTTTTGGATGATATTAAAGTCAGACTTAGCGACGGCAGTGACTTGCTTAGATTTACCATCAATAACATGGGCTTGACTTTTACCGATAGCTTGTCCTTTTTTGGCAATGGTCTTGCTTTCCCAATGATAGACTACGTAGTTAAGTAGGTCATTGGTTGCAGTGAAACGGGCGTAGTCATCAGTATCGGTATTATCAGCATTCAAAATGACTGTGATAATGCTCATGCCACTTTCATTTGAGTGGGCCACGAAGGAAGCACCGGCCAAATCGGTGGTACCTGTTTTTAGACCATCAACTCCTTTACGGTAACTAGGTTGTCCCTTAAGCATATAGTTGGAGGTTTTGAGTTTGTTGACACCATCAAAGTCAGCCTCAGTTTTTTTAGTGATATCGAGAATTTCAGGATATTCTTTCACCACGTGTTGTGCAATGATAGCAACGTCCTTAGCACTCATGGTATTTTCTTCGTCAGATTTAGAGCCTGGATAGATATTGTCACCTAAGTAAGAATTATTGAGACCAGAGGCATTGACAATCTTGGCATCAGTGATACCCCAATCTTTAAGTTGGGCTTTCATCATGTCGACAAACTTACTTTCGGTTCCTCCGATTTCCTCGGCTAGAGCAATAGATGCACTGTTGGCACTGGAAATAAGAGTTGCGTCAAGAAGTTGTTTGACAGTGTATTTGCGGGCATCTAGTGGGATATTGGATACTCCGGCACTGACAGTTAGTTCAAAGGGATAGTCAGAAATATCAACTTTGCTGTTCCATTTTAGGTCTCCCTGATCTACCGCTTTATAAACCATATAGGCTGTTAGGAGCTTGGTAATAGAGCCAATCCCTGTAGAGGTAGAGGCATCTTTTTCGTATAAAATTTTGCCAGTATTAGCTTCGACAGCGACGGCATGTTTGGCTGTGGCATCATATCCTTTTTTCTTATCTGCTGCAAAAGCAGGGGCTACGCTTCCCAGACAGAGTAAGAAGGTCATCATAAGCGTAATCAGTTTTTTCATGGTTTGTTCCTTCATGTGTTTTGGATATTTATTATACCACATTTTGAGAGGAACTTAAGGTGTTGAGAAGGGGCTTTTACTTACAAGACCAATTTTGAAGGCAAGATAAAACTACCTTTTGATATCTAAAAGGTAGTTTTGTGTTTACTTATTTCCTGTAAAGAAATTAACGATATGGTTCCACCAAACTTTTAAGAAGAAACTTTTCTTGATAGATTGGTTGGCTGTTACCGAAATTTGAGGGGGATCAGAGATGTAACCTGTTCCTACGAGATCCTTATCATCAAAGGTCGCTGTTCCAATAGTGTCACCTTTTTTGATAGGTGCTGTTATAGTTTTTGCTTTGATTTTAACAGCATCATTTTTGCTGTTTATTTTTTGAACGACTGTAAGGTCTGACTCGAGTTTAGCAGAGATGGTTTGACTGTCTCCATCGGCTACCTTAATATCATTTTTCTTGACGATTTGTCCCTTGGTGTTGAGGGTTTTGATTCCCCAGTTTTGAGTCACGTAATCTAGCAACTCATTTGTAGCTGTGAATCGAGCAGCTTCATCTTCTCCGCCATTGTCCGCATTCATGACAACGGTAATCAAATTCATGCCATTTTCATTGGAGTGGGCTACAAAGGATGCCCCTGCAAGTTCAGTTGTTCCAGTCTTGAGTCCATCAACGTCTTCACGGTAGTTGTCTTGACCCTCCAACATGTAGTTGTGCGTCGTTAATTTGTTGTCACCTTCGAAATCAGTTTCGGTTTGCTTGGTGATTTCAAGTACCTGAGGATAGTCTTTGATGAGGTGGTCTGCAATAATGGCAACATCTAGAGCACTCATAGTATTTTCGTCATCTGCTTTAGAGCCAGGATAGCGGTTATCGCCTAGGTATTTATTATTTAGTCCTGAAGCGTTGTATAATTTAGCATCTGTAATGCCCCACTCTTTAAGTTGGGCTGTCATAGTGTCAACAAAGGCACTCTCTGATCCTGAGATTTTTTCAGCTAGAGCAATAGCAGCACTGTTAGCGCTGGAAATGAGGGTGGCATCTAGGAGCTGTTTAACAGTGTATTTTCGGGAATCTAGTGGGACATTTGAAACTTCTGAATCAACGGTTAAGTTGAAAGGATAGTCTGAGATATCGACGTCAGTGTCCCAGGTAATTTTTCCTTGATCAACTGCTTTATAGACCATGTAGGCTGTTAGGATTTTAGTCATTGAAGCCACACCATCAGGAGTAGTGGCGTCCTTTTCATAGAGGACTTTCCCAGTAGTTGCTTCGATAGCAATCGCATGTTTAGCGGAAACATTGAAGTCATCTGTCTGTTCTTGTGCTAGAGCAGGTGTTACTAGGCCTAGTAAGATTAAGGCAATCATAATGATGTGTTGTAATTTTTTCATAGTCATTCCTTTGTCTCTCATAAGTGTTTATTATATCACAAAACGACTTAAATATCTGAGAGAAAGGGAATCTTAGCTGCTAACTTATGCCGGAGCTCTGCCATTTTTGACTATATTATGGTAAAATGAAAGTTATATCAAATGAATGACATAAAGTTGACCGGTTCGTTTTTGTAAGGGCTGGTCATGGATAAAAAGAGGGATCAAACATGGCTAAACAAACTTTTGAGATGACCTTTGCAGGACGCCCGCTTGTCGTTGAAGTTGGGCAGGTAGCCAAGCAGGCTAATGGTGCTGTCGTCGTGCGTTATGGAGATACAACGGTATTATCAACAGCTGTTATGTCTAAAAAGATGGCAACGGCAGATTTCTTTCCTTTACAGGTTAATTATGAGGAAAAAATGTATGCAGCTGGCAAGTTCCCGGGGGGCTTTAACAAGCGTGAGGGTCGCCCTTCAACAGATGCCACGTTGACTGCTCGCCTCATTGATCGTCCTATTCGTCCTATGTTTGCGGAGGGCTTTCGTAACGAAGTTCAGGTCATTAACACGGTTCTCTCTTATGATGAGAATGCTAGTGCTCCGATGGCAGCTATGTTTGGCAGCTCTTTAGCTCTTTCTATTTCTGACATTCCTTTCAATGGTCCGATTGCTGGGGTTCAAGTGGCCTATGCCGCAGAAGATTTCATCATCAACCCAAGTGCAGCAGATAAGGAAATTTCACTTTTAGACTTGACAGTGGCAGGTACCAAGGAAGCTATCAATATGGTAGAGTCAGGTGCTCAGGAATTGTCTGAGGATATTATGTTGCAAGCACTCTTGAAGGGACATGAGGCTATTCAAGAGTTGGTTGATTTCCAAAATTATATCGTTGCAGCTGTTGGTAAGGAAAAGGCTGAGGTTGAACTTCTACAAGTTGATGCTGATTTGAAAGTCGAAATCGAAACGGCTTATTATGATCAGTTAGCTAAGGCTGTTCAGGTGGAAGAAAAACTGGCGCGTGAAGCAGCAACCCAGGCTGTAAAAGAAGAGGTCCTCGCTTCTTATCAGGAACGCTTTGCGGAAGATGAGGATAAGGAAACTATTCTGCGTGATGTGGCAGAAATCCTTGAGCAGATGGAACATGCTGAAGTGCGTCGTCTGATTACAGAAGACAAGGTTCGTCCAGATGGCCGTCGTGTGGATGAAATCCGTCCTTTGGACGCAGAGATTGACTTTCTTCCTAAGGTTCATGGTTCAGGTCTCTTTACACGTGGTCAAACTCAAGCCTTGTCAGTTTTGACTTTGGCACCTATGAGTGATACACAACTTGTTGATGGTTTGGATCCAGAGTATAAGAAACGTTTCCTTCACCACTATAATTTTCCTCAGTATTCAGTGGGTGAAACAGGGCGTTACGGTGCACCAGGTCGACGTGAAATAGGTCACGGAGCCCTAGGTGAACGTGCCCTTGCTCAGGTTCTTCCAAGTGTTGAAGAGTTCCCTTATGCTATCCGTTTGGTAGCAGAAGTCTTGGAGTCAAATGGTTCTTCCTCACAAGCTTCTATTTGTGCAGGAACCTTGGCGCTTATGGCTGGAGGTGTACCGATTAAGGCACCTGTTGCAGGTATTGCCATGGGACTTATCTCAGATGGTACTAACTACACTGTCCTAACTGATATTCAAGGTTTGGAAGATCATTTTGGAGATATGGACTTTAAGGTAGCTGGTACACGTCAAGGAATTACAGCTCTTCAGATGGATATTAAGATTTCAGGTATTACACCTGCCATTCTCGAAGAGGCTTTGGCTCAAGCCAAGGTAGCTCGTTTTGAGATTCTTGATGTTATTGAGTCAGCAATCGCTGAGCCACGTCCAGAATTGGCACCAACAGCGCCTAAGATTGACAGTATTCAGATTCCTGTTGACAAGATTAAGGTTGTCATCGGTAAAGGTGGCGAAACAATTGACAAGATTATTGCTGAGACTGGTGTCACTATTGATATCGATGAAGAAGGTCTTGTTCAGATTTTCTCTAGTGATCAGGATGCCATTAACCGTGCTAAAGCTATCATCTTTGATCTTGTACGTGAAGCTAAGGTTGGAGAGGTTTACACTGTACCCGTTGTGCGTATTGAAAAGTTCGGTGCCTTTGTCCACCTTTTCAATAAGACAGATGCTCTCATCCATATCTCAGAACTAGCTTGGGAACGTACTGAGCATGTCGAAGATGTGGTTAAAGTTGGGGGTACGGTAACTGTTAAAATTATCAAAATCGATGAAAAAGGACGTATCGATGCCTCAATCAAGGCCTTGCTTCCTAAGCCTGAAAAACTTGATGATGGGGAAAATGGAGGAGAGCATCGTCACCGCCGTCGTTCTCATCATAAACCACGCCACCATAATGAAAGTGGTGAAGCACCGAAAAATCCTGATAAATCAGAAACGAAAGAACAGACAGAAGAATGACAGAAAATCAAGAATTGCAAGCTTTTGATGAAACTCTAAAAGAATTTTTAAAGGAACCAGACCACTTTTTAACCAGTCTGGCTTTGGTTAATCACCTACAACGTACTCCCGTCTTGGCTGCCCAAGACCTCTACGCAGTTGAAGTGGAAGGAAAGAAGGTTGTTCCTGTCTTCACCAATGAACAGGACCTACAATCTTTCCAAGCTACTCAAGAGAGTGCTCGAGAACAGACTTGGGTAGAACGTTCGAGCTTAGATGTTTTAACACAACTTGTTCAGGCAGAGCTTTTTGGTCTTGCTTTCAATTTAAAAGAGGATGGTGATTTCTCAAATACCACTCTTTTTGCAAGCAGTGAACTCATCCAGTTTATCAACTATTTCACTCAGACCTTAAATAATCTTTTGGGTGAGGAAAACCAAAAGGCAGCTCCTAAAGATAAGATTTATCTTGTTCCAGCCTTCATTCACAAACGCGAGGAAGATGGCCAGGATGACCGTCTCTTTGCGACCATGTCGAATGCAGAGGGACAGAGTTATGTGCCTGTGTTTACGAACTTAACGAGCTTTGCAAAATGGTACGGTAACGAGACTTTTGGCCTACCTTTCCGTAAGGCTAAAGGGACGATTTTGCAATGGCCACTGTCAGAAATTTACCAGCCTTCAACAGGTGAAAATGAGTTGGATAAGGTTCAAGGTATTGTCATCAATCCGTTTGATGAGCAGCCTGAGTTAGTCGACTGGTCTTATTTTGAAGGGGATAGCGAGTAGACCTAGTGTTGGTAGCTTTCCACTTTAAATAATAATAGGGCCACAGCAAACAATAATAACAATAATGATGTAAGGAGTGACCTAAATGGGTTGGTGGAAAGAAAGTATTGATATAGTAAAGAAAAATGACCCAGCAGCTCGGACGAGTCTAGAGGTTCTTTTAACCTACCCTGGATTAAAAGCCTTGGCTGCTCATCGTATCTCACATTTTCTCTGGCGCCACCATTGTCGACTCTTAGCGCGTATGCATAGTCAGTTTTGGCGCTTTTGGACTCAGATTGAGATTCACCCAGGGGCTCAGATTGCTGAAGGTGTCTTTATTGATCACGGTTCTGGCCTTGTCATTGGTGAAACAGCTGTGGTTGAAAAAGGAGCTATGCTCTATCACGGTGTTACTTTAGGTGGTACTGGTAAAGATGTCGGAAAACGTCACCCAACCGTTCGTGAGGGTGCCTTGGTTTCAGCCCATGCTCAGGTCATAGGCCCTATTGAGATTGGAAAGAATGCTAAGGTGGGGGCGGCAGCCGTGGTTGTTGCAGATGTCCCAGAAGATGTTACAGTCGTTGGTGTTCCTGCTAAGGTTGTGCGTGTTCATGGTCAAAAGGATGAAGAAGTTATCCACGATATTGAAGAAGGTCGTGAATACTATAGCGAAAAGCTAGAAGACCTTCTAAAAGCAGCTAGCTTTCACTCATCACGGCTATAAGGAAAGGAAACGATGAAACTCTTTAGTTCAAAGGTGACTCGATTGACGGTCGTGGGCCCTCTTGCCCTTGTTTACATTGCTTTACATAGAGCAGACTATAGCATGGCCGCCTTATGGTTTTGCATTGCTCTGTTATGGGCCGGTCTGGTTTTTAAGCAACGACACAAGTGAGATTTGAGTAATGAAAAAATTCTTTAAGGAAAATCCTTTTTTGGTCTTCTATATAGTTGGGAGTTTTCTTTCAGCTATGTCTCTCTTGGCTCAAGGTCAGCTAGTTGCGGCTATTTGGATTATCATTCTCGTTATACTCTTGTGTTTGTACCTAAACCATATCAAGGATAAAAAATAGTTTCCAGTTAATTGAAAGGAATCTCAAGTGATTAAAATTTATGATACGATGACACGTTCGCTCCGTGATTTTGTACCTTTGACAGAAAATGTTGTCAATATGTATGTCTGCGGACCAACAGTTTACAATTATATTCATATCGGAAATGCCCGTTCAGCAGTAGCTTTTGATACTATTCGTCGTTATTTTGAGTATTGTGGCTATACAGTCAACTATATTTCCAACTTTACGGATGTAGATGATAAGATCATCAAGGCAGCCAATGAAGCTGGTATTTCAACTAAGGAATTGTCGGACAAGTTTATCGCGGCCTTTATGGAAGATACCGGACAACTTGGCATCAAACCAGCGACACAAAATCCTCGTGTTATTAACTACATGGATGAAATCATTGCATTTGTGTCAACCTTGGTTGACAAAGGATTCGCCTATGTCTCTGAAGGTGATGTTTACTTCCGAGTAGCTAAGTCAAACAACTATGCTAAATTGGCTAACAAGACCTTGGAAGATCTTGAAATTGGTGCAAGCGGACGTACGGATGCTGAAACAGAACGTAAGGAAAATCCTCTAGATTTTGCCCTTTGGAAAGCTGCCAAAGAGGGAGAAGTTTCTTGGAATAGCCCATGGGGACCTGGTCGTCCTGGTTGGCACATCGAATGTTCTGTTATGGCGACTGAAATCCTTGGAGATACCATCGACATCCATGGTGGAGGGGCAGACCTTGAGTTTCCACACCATACCAATGAAATTGCCCAATCAGAAGCCAAAACTGGCAAGACCTTCGCCAACTACTGGATGCACAACGGTTTTGTCAATGTGGACAATGAGAAAATGTCAAAATCCTTAGGTAACTTTGTAACGGTTCATGATATGCTTAAGACAGTCGATGGTCAAGTGCTTCGCTTCTTCCTAGCAACACAACAGTACCGTAAACCAATTAACTTTACAGAAAAAGCTATCCATGATGCTGAAGTCAATCTTAAGTATTTGAAAAATACCCACAGTCTTCCGTTGACAGAACAGGTGAATCAAGCTGAGTTGCAAACTTATCTTGACGCCTTCCAAGAAGCTATGGATGATGACTTTAATACAGCGAATGGTGTGACTGTTCTGTTTGACATGGCCAAATGGATTAATTCAGGCAATTATGACCAAACCGTTAAGGATGCTTTTGAAAAAATGCTCCAAGTCTTCGGTATTGTTTTCGAAGAAGAAGTCCTTGATGAAGATATCGAAAAACTCATTGAAGAGCGTCAAGCGGCGCGTGCCAACAAGGACTTTGCGACAGCAGACCGCATTCGCGATGAGTTGGCTGCTCAAGGTATCAAACTTCTTGATACCAAGGAGGGCGTGAGGTGGACACGTGACTAAACATCTTGATGTCAACCTTATTAATGGTATTGCTCTCGCTTTTGAGGGAGATGCTGTTTATTCCTTGTACATTCGCCGTCACCTGATTTTTCAAGGTCAGACCAAGCCAAATCAATTGCACCGTCTAGCTACACGCTATGTGTCGGCAAAGGCGCAGGCTAGTCTCATTGAAAAAATGCTAGAGCAAGAGCTTTTGACTGAAAAAGAGCTAGATATCTATAAACGAGGTCGTAATGCGAATAGTCATACCAAGGCTAAAAATACAGATGTCATTACCTACAAAATGTCAACAGGCTTCGAAGCAGTCATGGGCTATCTTCATATGACAGAGGATATCGCTCGCTTAGAGGAACTGATTGCTTGGTGTATTGACGAAGTTGAAAAAGAAATCTAAAAATTCTGCCGAGAGCAGGATTTTTTGTTATTTAAAGGCTATAAAAATTGTAACAGTTAGCCAGAGTTTTAACATTTAGATTATTTGAGAATCAAAGTAATTCAGCGTCTTGATAATGAAAAATAAGATGAAACTAATATTTAGCACCTTGAAAATGAGAAAGTTAAGGGGTGTCTGACACGTGTAAAACCCCGATGTTATAGCGTTTTTTAATAAAACTAATTTGACAGAAAGTAAAAAAAAAGTCTATAATATTAATAAATGAGGCCATCTAAAAAATGAGGAGGTGAATGGAAATAGCTAAGAAAAAAGTTTTCTATACAACTTTTGCTGCTTTGATTTTATCTAGCTTTACGCTTCAAACAGGTAAAGCAGATGAAGTTCAGGTAAAATCTGATGAAGCTAAAATAGATTATGTTAATAGTGAGGCACCGACTCCAGTTGCTCCTCAAGCTGATCTTTCATCGGTAGGAGCTAAGGCAGAGCCAGCGAGTCAAGTAAGTTCAGTAGTGACCTCAACGTCACTGATGGTTGTCTCTTCAAGTGAGACAGATGAGGGGCTTCTTGAGGTACATTCTCAAGTTGATATCGTGGAGACTAGCGTTTCTACGACGACACCTCATTCAGAAGAGGCTCGTGTTCAAGCTTTTGGTGAGGATCGATCAGTAGCGGCATCTGAACGAGGAGATGCAAACCCAACATCTGATTCTGAACAAGCTAAACCAAATATTGTACTTACTTATGATAAGTCTCGTGAGGCTACAGCGACTGCAGAGTCTCAAGCTGTAACTTCAATGTATAAGAGTGAAAGCACACTATACACATCTGAACTTGCTGGAAATACACATGCAGTTATTGAAAAATCAGAGTATTCTTCACTGGATTCTCATACGACATCTGTAAGTGCGACTCCTACTAGCCAAGCTATTGCAACTTCTGAAGTCGCTTCTGAGTCTGCAAGTACTGCAAGCTCTCTTGCATCTACCGCTCCAGAAACGAGTCAGTTAAATAATAATTCAGAAGATAGCTTAACTGTCCTCACGATTGGTTGGAAAGATTCATCATCAACTTCTGAGGTCTTTGAAACTTCTGAAGTGGTTTCTATGTTGCAAAGTGAGAGTTTGACCTATTCGTCAGAGGTAACCTTTACGGATGGACTTATCTCAGAAATCTTAGCGACTCCAATCACTTCTGAAGTATACACCGTTGTTCCAAAACGAGATAGTACTGGAGCGCTTCTTGAAGATCAATCTGCTGTTACAGGGAATACAGACATTCTTTATTTAGCACGTGGTGAAATCTTTAACGTCAACTTTGATGTTAACAAGATGGAAGGTAAGAAGATTAAGGGCCTTAATCTAGTCCTTGATGGCAAACAAATTCATCATAGCTACTTTGTTGAAGGAACTCTGGATGAGGTCAATGCTGGTTTGAGTGCCTACCATTTGGCAGAACAAACGACTGGTATTCATAAAATGACCTTTGAGTTGATTGATACGAATAACAATATTCATTACCTGACACAGACTTTTAGCGTCTTCAATGAAGGCGAGCGTCCAGTGACACCTGATAGTTACCGTAGGAATCAGTATTCATCAACGACAACAATGACTGTACCGGTTACTTATAATACCAGTGCAAATAGCTACACTGAAACCGCCAATCATATACAAGCTACGGCTGTTAATGAGTTGGCTGAGACAACTAGAGCGCTAACACAGCAATTGGCAGAACAAATTGCTGAGGTTTTGAGTGGTTGGTCTTCAGCGATTTCTGGAAATAGTTCAACAAGCACAGGTTCAATTGATATCTTCCAAGCAGCAGGTAAAACCATTACTCAAGCTGCGAGAAAGATTGCAGAATCAATCTCAGATCCAGATACAATTGGTAAGCAAGCTTTGGCTGCTGCAACTGTTGTTCTCGTTCTTCTAGTGCTTTACCTAGCAGCAATTACATTTATTTAACATGCTTTGCCCTCGTAAGAGGGCTTTTTTTATGATAGAATTAGCTTATGAAAACAACTAAAGAATTAAGTCTAGACATTGTTTATGGTGTGCATGCCGTAACAGAGAGTCTGGAAGCAAATACTGGTAATAAACTCTATATTCAAGATGATCTTCGAGGGAAAAATGTTGATGCCATTAAGGCTTTGGCAGCTGAAAAGAAGGTTTCCATCTCTTGGACACCTAAGAAAACCTTGTCTGATATGACAGGTGGAGCTGTGCATCAAGGTTTTGTTCTTCGTGTGTCAGAGTTCGCTTATTCTGAGCTCTCAGTTATTATGGATAAGGCTGAACAAGAGGAGAATCCTCTAGTCCTCATTTTAGATGGACTCAACGATCCTCATAACTTTGGTTCTATCCTACGTACAGCTGATGCTACTCAGGTGACAGGAGTTATTATTCCTAAGCATCGTGCTGTGGGGGTAACACCTGTCGTTGCCAAGACATCAACAGGGGCAGTGGAGCATATTCCGATTGCGAGAGTGACTAATCTGAGCCAAACCCTTGATAAACTTAAAGAATCAGGCTTTTGGGTATTTGGTACAGATATGGACGGTACACCATCTCATAAATGGAACACAGCTGGTAAGCTTGCTCTTATCATTGGTAATGAAGGTAAGGGAATCTCTGCTAACATCAAGAAACAAGTTGATGAGATGATTACTATTCCTATGAGTGGCCATGTGCAGAGCCTAAACGCCAGTGTGGCAGCTGCAGTTCTTATGTATGAAGTTTATCGAAACCGATTGTAACTATGAAAAAAAGAATACTTCTAGTTGATGGTTATAATATGATTGCCTTTTGGCAAGAAACCCGTCAACTCTTTAAGACCAATCAGCTTGATGAAGCTCGTGAAACATTGCTTCGTAAGCTCAATCATTATGCTAACTTTGAACATATTGATATTATCTGTGTGTTTGATGCCCAGTTTGTTCCAGGGAGCCGTCAGCGTTATGATCAGTATCGTATCAGTGTTATTTTTACTGAGGAAGATGAGACAGCAGATAGCTATATTGAGCGCGCAGCGGCTGAGATGAATACTGTTCAAAAT
>OGCU01000363.1_pt1 | contig 23095 bp, 19 predicted proteins | sample 1570251 | NCBI WGS metagenome assembly OGCU01 (sample SAMEA2582182, study PRJEB24529) | metagenome | biome: Human gut stool | place: China | collected 2011
TTCTGAAAGAAGAATAGGAAGTCTTACTTCAAGTCCTGATAGCCCATTTACTACTTTAGTAAAATCTTGTTTCCAAGTTCCATCTTCATTTTTTTCTAAGAACATAGATTTTTCATCTATATCAAAAGTACAATCATCAGAACCTGTTAATGAAATTGTTCCGTCCTGCAATCCTTTCCATAAAGCTTCTGCTTCTTTTGAATTTCTTAATGGTGGAGAACAAATAGCTAAGTACCCATTTTCATTTTTATATAAATCATCAAACAATGTTAAATAATGAGGTCCTGTTTCTACATAAATAGGCAATCCTTGTTCATGTGCTCTTCTTGCTGTATTAAGAGCTTTTTCATTGGTAGTATGTACAACTAGTAATGCATTTCCAACATATTCAGCAAAGTTAACTGCTCTATCAAAAGCTTCTGCTTCACATAAAATTGGTTTGCATTTAGCAAAATTTACCCAACTCATATCATTTTTTAATTGACATTTCTCAATATTAGCTTCTGCAATTGCATTACTTTCACAATGAACCATAGGAAGTCCATTTACTTCTTTTGCACTCTCAAAAACTTTTAACATAGTTTCATCATCTGACATTACTCCTTCTTTTTTATATGTCATAAATATTTTAAAAGTTGGAATTCCTGCCTCTGCCATTTTTTTAATATCATTTATTGCTTCTTCGGTTGATTCTACAAATTTTCCATGTACACTAAAATCAATAGCTGATTCCTGCATTTCCTCAGCCCTTGCTAATACTTGCTTATACGGAGAATCACCTTTTTTCATATTAGCAAAATCCATAAACATAGTAACTCCCCCAAAGGCTCCACTAATACTTTGTTCATAAAAAGTATTAGCTCCTAGACAACCTTGAAATGGTGCTTGACAATGCATATGTGCTTCTATAACCCCTGGCATAATATATTTCCCCTGTGCATCAATAATCTTTTTAGATTCAACATCATTAAACTTTCCAAGTGCTACTATTTTTTCTCCTACAATAGCAATATCACACTCTAATGTTGATTCAGATGATACTATCTTTCCATTTTTGATAATTAAATCGTACTGCATTTCCATTCCCCCTTATTATTTAATTTAGCTGATATAAAAAACTTTTAATTAAGTACATTAAATAACCTTATTAAAAGAACTTTTTAATTTTTGTAGCATTGGATTTTTATAAAAAATATATGAGCAAAAAATATGCCAAAAAAAATCGTTCTATTTAAATACTCTAAGTTTTATTGCAGTTCATTTTTCTATGAAAAAATTTTTCCAACTTTATCATTTTGAGAAATTTATATCATATTGATAATTCATTAATAAATGCTCTTGCTTTGTTAATTTATTAAATCTATTTGTTATTTTTCTTTCTTATTTTGAGAAAGACTATATAATATATAATAAAATATAATACAATAAAATATACTGAAATTCCTCTCAAGTAAAATTTCAATTTAGTATAATTTTATGAATATTTTTCGACTACAAATATATGACTTTCTATATTCTCTTTCTCTTTAAATTCAAAATTCATTTCTTATAGTGGTTTAGGGAATTTATTTTTCTAAATTTTTTTATTTATTATCTACAAACTTTTTCAAAGAAATGGTAGAATATACATAGAAGGTAAAATGATTTTAAAATATATGGGAATGGGAGGAAATGTTATGTTCTTTGGTGCAATAGAAGCTGGTGGAACAAAATTTGTATGTGGAATAGGAACTAAATCTGGTGAATTAGTAGAGAGAATCTCTTTCCCTACAGAACTACCACATGAAACGATGAAAAATGTTATATCTTTTTTCAAAGGTAAAGACATTGAAGCAATTGGAATAGGCTGTTTTGGTCCTATCAACTTAAATAAAGATTCTGAAACTTATGGGTATATAACTTCCACTCCTAAAACTGCATGGAAAAATTTCAATCTTGTTGGAGAAATTAAAAAGAACTTTGATATCCCAGTATATTTTGATACAGATGTAAATGCTGCTGCTTTTGGTGAATATGTATGGGGAGCTGGAAAAGACTTAAAAAGTTCAATCTATCTCACTGTAGGAACTGGAATCGGAGGAGGAGCAGTAGTTGAGGGAAAACTTGTCCATGGAATGCTTCACCCAGAGATGGGGCATATTTTTGTCAATAGACATCCTAGAGATAAATTTGTTGGAAATTGTCCATTTCATGGTGGAAACTGTTTGGAAGGAATGGCTTCAGGCCCAGCTCTTGAAAGAAGATGGGGAATGAAAGGGGCAGATATCCCAGCTGATCACCCTGCTTGGGAAATGGAAGGATACTACATAGCTCATGCTCTTGTAAACTATATACTTGTTCTGTCACCTGAAAAAATAATGTTAGGTGGAGGAGTAATGAGAGAAAAACATCTTTTTCCTATAATTAGAAAAAAAGTGGTTCAACTTTTAAATGGATATATTCAAACTGAAAGTATCTTAAAAAATATTGATGAATATATTGTTCCTCCTGCTCTTGGAGAAGATGCTGGGATTTTGGGAGCTTTGGCTCTTTGTTTTAAATAAACTTTGCTATAAATACCAAAAATCAAATGAACTTGGCTACTGAAAAAATTTAGTCACCAAGTTCATTTTTTATTTATATTTTTTAACAGTTATCTTATAATACTAAAATTGAAAAAATATTGATAAGGTATAATTATTATCCTATTGAATATAAAATTTATTTTTTAATTACTCAATCATTAAAATAAATTACCATGAAAAATAACTTTGCTGCTTATTGATTAAAAAAATTCACTTCCTATTTTTTACATCTTTCTTGTCAAAAAGCTTTCTTCTCTCAGTTGATTGAATAAATAATTTTTTCATTCCTTCAACATCTTCACTTACAAGTTTTTCTCTAAAGTTATTAAGTTCTGCTGTAAAATCATCTATTTCTTTCATAGTGTATCTTAATTATGTTATTATTTACGAATGAGAGCAAAATACAGCTATCACATGAGTTAGCTGAGATACAAACCCAATCATTTTATCATGTTCCTCCAAAGAAAGCTGGGTTATATTTCTAAAACCAAGTATTTTTCCAAGTTCCTTTGCAAATTCTATTCCCTGAACTGTATTTTTTTCTGTAGGAGTAACAATAAAGTTAGCTATTTCAAAAATAGTTTCATCACTGTTTCTCACTCCACTCACTTCTTTTCCTGCCATTGGATGAGAACTGATAAACTCTGTATCTTTGGGCAGAATTCCTTGTACTTTATTAACTATACCTCTTTTTACACCACTTACATCAGTAAGTATACAGCCTTTTTTTAAATATTTTTTATTTTTTTCTATCCATCCTACCATAGTAGTAGGATAAAGTCCTGATATTATTACATCTGCCTTTTCTATCAATGATTCATAATCAGAAACTGCCCCTTCATCTATTATTTTATTTTCAAGAGCATACTCTATACTGTCTTTATTAATATCAACAGCACTTACAAAATATCCTTTTTTCTTAAGAGCTTTTGCATAAGCTCCCCCTAAAAGTCCCAACCCTACAATTAGGAACTTTGTATTTTTATTTATCATAGTATTCAACCTTTATCCCTATCTTCTCTATATCTTTAAAAAAATCTGGGTAAGACTTTTCTACAGCCTCTGCTCCATCTATAATGACTGGTTTGTTCATAATAGTTGCTGCCACTGCCAGACTCATAACTATTCTATGATCTTTATGTCCTGCTGCTTCTATTCCACCATCATATATTTTTTTACCAGATATAAAAATTTCATCTTCAGTAGTTTTTATGTCCACTCCCAGCTTTAAAAGTTCCTCTTCCATAGCTGCTATTCTGTCGCTTTCCTTGTATCTCAATCTTCCTGCATTGTAGATTCTGAATTTTCCATCTCCGTACATTCCCAATACATTAAGTATCGGCCCTAGATCTGGACAGTCAGCAAGATCTATTTCACAACTTTTGGGAGTACTCTTATGAATTAGATATCCTCCCTCTATATTTTCTATTTTTATTCCAGCATTTCTTAATATTTCTATTATAGCCTTATCTCCCTGATTAGACCCATGATTCAGACCAAGACATTCAATATTATTATTTATTGCTCCCAGTACTGCAAAAAAACCAAGTTGTGAAAAATCTCCCTCTATTGTATAATCACAAGGCTTATATTTTTGATTTCCTTTAATTTTAAAAGTAAGTTCATCTGTCTTAGATATTTCTATTCCATACCTTCTCAACATTTCAAGAGTAAGCTCTATATACGAAGCTGATTCAAAAGGAGGTTTTATTTTTATTTTAGAATCTCCCTCCAGCAAAGGAAGAGTAAATAGAAGTCCACTTATAAACTGTGAGCTTATATTTCCATCTACCACATATGTTCCAGCTTTCAATCTGCCTTCTATTTCTATTTTAGTTTCATCATGAAAATAATGCAGTTTCTGTTCTTTAAATATATCCTCATATATTTTTTGAGGCCTTTTAAGAAGTCTGTTCTTTCCAAGAAAAGTTATTTTTTTCCCAGTTAAAGAAAATATAGGTATAAAAAATCTCAAAGTTGAGCCAGATTCATTACAATTTATTATTTCATCTGAAATTCTTGTAATATCTTTTATTCCATCTATAATGAGAATATCTCCATTCTCCTCTATTTCAGCTCCTAATTTTCTCATTCCCTCAATAGTTGTTTTTATATCATCAGAATAAGCTACATTTTTTATGACACTTCTTCCAGAAGCCAATGAAGCACATATTATTGCTCTATGCCCCATACTTTTAGAAGGAGGTATAACTATCTGCCCACTGCATTTTGACGGATATATTTTTACTTTCATTTATTTCCTCCCTACAGCAAGTTCTACATATCTCTTCCAATAACTTTTGCTATTTTTCTTCCCTGTTCTATCAAATGTTTGAATTTTTTAGGTTTTAATGATTGAGCTCCATCACTCCAAGCATGCTCAGGGTCATTATGAACTTCTATGATAAGTCCATCTGCCCCAGCAGCAATAGCTGCTAATGACATTGATTCTACATATTCCCAGTTTCCAGTAGCATGAGAAGGGTCGATTATTATAGGAAGATGTGTTTTCTGCTTGATAATAGGTATTACACTGAGATCAAGTGTATTTCTAGTATATTTTTCAAATGTACGAATACCTCTTTCACACAGTATTACATTTTCATTTCCTCCAGCCATTATATATTCAGCTGACATTATCCATTCCTCAATAGTATTTGAAAGTCCTCTTTTTAGAAGAATAGGCTTATTTATTTTCCCTACAGCTTTTAGTAAATCAAAGTTCTGCATATTTCTTGCCCCTATTTGAATAAGGTCTACATTTTCAACAAATTCATCTATTTTATCAGCACTCATAAGTTCACTCACTATTGGAAGTCCATAAGCTTCTCTTGCTTTCACCAGACATTGTATTCCTTCACTTGCCATTCCCTGAAAAGCATATGGTGATGTACGAGGTTTGTAAGCTCCACCTCTAAGCATAGAAGCTCCTGCCTCTTTTACTTCTTTAGCTATCTCCATAACTGAGCATTCTCCCTCTACAGAACAAGGCCCTCCTATTACAGCTATTTTTTGTCCTGCACCTATCTTGATTCCTGCTACATCTATGATGCTATCTTCTGGGTGAAAAAGTCTGTTGGCTTTCTTATATGGTGCTGCTATTCTAGTTACATCTTCAACATATGAATTTGCCTTCAATGCTTTTTCATCTATTTTTGTTGTATCCCCTACAATACCAAATACATTGTAGTTTTCTCCTGATATAAGAGTTACTGATACATCATTTTTACTTTCTAAAGCCTCAATCATCTTTTGAATTTCTTCTTGTGGTGTATTCTTTTTTAAAGTTATTATCATTTTTTTTCCCCCTCAGTTTTTTATATATTTTAATTTTTATTTTTTATCTGTCATCCACATATATCCATATCTCATACATATGAGATCAAGCAGTCCAAATGCTACCATAGAATCTACAACCACTCTTGCTCTATGTATTATAGCTGGGTCATGTCTTCCTTCAATATTAAATTTTACATTTTCCTCTTTAGATATATCTATGCTTTCCTGCTCTTTATATATCGATGGTGTAGGTTTTACAGCAGTTTTCATTATAATTGGCATAGAATTTGTTATCCCTCCGTTGATGCCGCCATTATTATTTGTTTTTGTTTTTACCTTTTCATTTTCATAATAGAAACTATCATTAGCTTCACTTCCATACATATCCGTCACTCCAAAACCAGCTCCAAATTCTATTCCTTTTACTGCTGGTATAGAATATATAAGATGAGAAAGAACACTTTCTACAGAATTAAAATATGGCTCTCCTATTCCAGCTGGCAGTCCTGTTACAGCAGTTTCCAGTATTCCTCCTACTGAATCAAGTTCCTCCCCTGCTTTTTCTATTATGTTTTTCATTTTTTCTTCTGCATCTTTTCCCAGTACAGGAAAATATTTTTCATTTACTTCTTTGATTTCCTTTAAAAGTGTTATTTCATCTGATGAAAAATCTTTATCTCTTTCATTTTTACATTTTAATATATGAGTTCCTATTTCTATTCCTTTAGATTTAAGTATCTGAATGAATATTGCCCCTGCTGCTACCAGAGGTGCTGTTGTTCTTCCAGAAAAATGTCCTCCCCCTCTATAGTCCTGATACCCCATATATTTTACATCTGCTGTATAATCAGCATGAGAAGGTCTCATTATATTTTTAGTTCTTTCATAATCTCTGCTTATCTGTGATTTATTTTCAATTATGAGGCACAGTGGTGTCCCAGTTGTGTATCCATTAAAATATCCACTGACTATTTTAAAATCATCTGCTTCATGTCTTTGAGTTGATATTTTGCCCTTTGGCTTTCTTTTTTCCAGCTGCTGCTGTATAAAATCAGTATCTAATTTTATTCCAGGAGCCAAGCCGTCTATCACTATTCCAATAGCTGTTCCATGTGATTCTCCAAAAAGACTGAGCTTTATACTATTTCCTATTGTACTCTGCATTTTTCCTCCTCTTATTTAAGATAATTTTTACATTCTTCTATTGGAACTTTTACTAATTCAGCTTTTCCCAGCTCTTTTACCTTTACTAAAGTTATTTTATCTTGATCAGCTTTTTTATCTTTAAGCATAAGTTCAAATACTTTTTCTCTGTCATATTCTATATCTGTATCTATATTCATTTTCTTCAATATTTTTTTAGTTCTCTCTCTTAACTCTTCATCTTCTATCATAGGAAGCATTCCCATAGCCACGCCTTCTCCATGAAGCACATCTTTTAGATGGAAGAACCCCTCTATTCCATGACCTACAGTGTGTCCAAAGTTTAATATTTTTCTAAGACTTTCTTCTTTTTCATCTTTTTCCACCACATCTTTTTTCACCAAAAGGGCTCTATATATTATTTCCTGAAGATTCTCATCTATGTTTTTATTTTCAAATATCTCAAAAAGTTCTCTATCATATATAAGACCTGCCTTCAATGCTTCTACCAGTCCATTATAATAGTGTCTTTCAGGAAGAGTTTTCAAAACTTCTAAATCTATAAATACTCCTTTTGGCTGATAAAAAGCTCCTATTATATTTTTAGTATCTCCAAGATTTATTGCTGTCTTTCCTCCAATAGAACTATCTATCTGTGACAATGTAGTAGTCGGAATATTTATAAAATCTATCCCCCTCATATAAGAAGCTGCTGCAAAACCTGCAAGATCTCCAATTACTCCTCCTCCAAGAGCTATTATCAAATCATTTCTATGAAATCCCAGATCAAGAAGCTTTCTGCATACTTCTTCAAATACTTTAAAGCTCTTTGCTCCCTCTCCCTGTTCTACAGCTATAGAGTATCCGTTTGGACATTGGGCTTTTACTACATTTATATATTTTTCAGGAACACCCTTATCTGTCACTATCATAACTTTTCTATCTAGATTTATATATTCTTTTATTTTATGAAGTATCCCCTTTTCAATATGAATATCATAACTTTTTTCCCTAAGTTCTATTCTCAGTTTCATAAAAATCCTCCTTATATTTTTTCCTCAGATATAAAAAAAAGCATTCAATTCCTTGAATGCTTCGCCTTGATACAACAAAAGACCATAAGGGCTTTATGGTTGTATCAAGGCTATCTAAAATAAAATCTGAATACTATATTGTCTGCTTTTTTATCTCTCATAAGTTACCACTCCGAAAAAACGAATTTTACTTATAATAAACCTATATTAAAAATTTTGCAACATTTTTTTTAAATTTTTTATAACTTTAATTTTTATATTCTATGAAACTCCTTATTTTTACTAGCTTCTCCGTTTTTTATAAAAAGTAAAAAATTTTTATGTAGAATGTCATATAAAATAGTGTTATAATAATTTCAAAATTCAAAGGGGGAAGTAAATTATGAACAGATTGGAAGAAGCTAGAAAAATTATAAATGAAGTAGACAAAGAAATAGTAGCTCTTTTTCAAAAAAGAATGCAGGCTGTGGAAGATGTTATACTTTATAAATTAGAAAATAATATGCCTATTCTTGACAGCAGCAGAGAAAAACAGGTAATAGAAAAAAATTGTGCCTATATCACAGAAGAAAAATATATTGAGTCATATAAAGAATTTATTCAGAATCTTATGGATACTTCTAAGAGATACCAAGCTACAATCATCAATAAAGGGGTGGTTGCATATCAAGGAACTATGGGAGCTTTTTCTCATATTGCCTCAAAAAAAGTTTTTCCAGATTCAAAATTAAAATCATTTGCAACTTTTGAAGATGTATTTAAAGCAGTTGCTGATGGTGCTGCTGCATATGGCGTTATTCCTTTTGAAAACTCATTTACAGGAGAAGTGGGAGAAGTTCTTGATCTTCTTTTAAAATATGACTGCCATATCTCTGGAATCTATGATCTCAAAATAGATCAAAATTTATTGGGATTAAAAAATGCTGAAATAAAAGATATAGAAAAAGTCTATTCTCATCATCAAGCCTTATCTCAATGCAAGACTTTCTTAAAAGGAACTAATTTTGAAGCTATTCCATACCCTAATACTGCATTAGCAGCAAAATTTGTAAGTGAAGCTGGAGATATACATAAAGCTGCCATTGCCAGCAGAGAAACTGCTGAACTTTATGGTTTAAAAATTTTAGTGGAAAATATTAACACAAGTATAGAAAATACTACAAGATTTATTATATTAACTAAAAAACTTGAAGAGAAAGGGGATAGATTTAATATTTTATTTACTGTTGACCACAATGCAGGACAGCTTGCACATATCATTCAGATAGTAGCTGAGCATGGGTTCAATATGGAAAGTATTAAATCTCGTTCACTTCACAATCTTCCTTGGCAGTACTTCTTCTATGTGGAAATAGTGGGAGAATTAAAAGCTCAAAAAACAAAAGATTTGATAGAGGCTATGAGAAAAAATTGTAAAGACCTTAAAATATTAGGAAGCTACTCTGTAAAGCAATAAAAACTTTAAGATTATATTTTTTAAATAATTGATACTTTTTCATTATTTTTAATAAATCTCCATTTATTTTCTATTTTATTATAATTATAAGTAGACTAAAAATATAAATTACTATATAATATTTTAAATACTTAAAAATTTTAGAGAAAGCATATAAATAATAGGATAATGGAGGGAAAGAATGGAAATATTATTTGAAAATAGATATTACTCTGATAAAAAAATTTTAACTGAGTATATAAAAGATGTCCATTGCAGATATCTTAGAATAATCGGATTTTTCTTTATGCTCGTTGCAATGCTTTATACTTACCTCATACTATTTAAGATGAAAAGCCTGCATTTAGTTATGGCTGCATTGACTATAGTAATATTTATTGTTTCATTGCGATTGATTTTCTATCATTTACTTTATCTAAAAAATATGAAAAAAACTTCTCTTAATCTACACAATGGGCAGCTTCCAGAATCTGTTCTGCAATTTACAGATAATAGCATTGCTCTAAAAGAAGGAAAAATATCAATGGAATTTGAATATAATCAAATTAAAAAAATAAAAGAATATAAACTGATTTATGTTTTAATGATTGGAAAAAGACAGGGACTGATATTAAAAAAAGATAGTTTTTCAATTGGAACTTTTGAGGAATTTAAAAAATTTATAAATGAAAAAATGAAGTAGGCTTCCACACAGTGAAAGCCTACTTCATAATGTTTTTTCTAATGCTACGAGTAATTTAATTATAATAGTTTTACCTGAAAAAGTCAATTCTCCTCCTTCAGTATGAGCACAAAAAAAGAACATGATTTCTCATGCTCTTTCTTTAAGGATTATTTAGAGTACAAAATTTATAAATAATTTTGTAAATGGTAGCTATTTTTTAATTCTGATAACTCTTCCTGGCAATACTTCATTTTTCTTATAATTATTAATTACAAGTTCTCCATTTACCATTACATGACTTATTCCTTCCGGGAATTGAATAGGGTCAACAAAAGTTCCTTTATCAATAGTTGTATTTTCATCAAATATAACTACGTCTGCAAAGTATCCTTCTTTTAATAGTCCTCTATTCTCTATTTTAAATGTTTTAGCAGGTTTATTTGTCATTTTATAAACTGCTTCTTCCAATGTCATAGCTTTCATTTCTCTTACAAATTTTCCTATAACTCTTGGGAAAGCTCCATATACTCTAGGGTGTGGTTTTCCTCCTAAAAGTCCATCTGTACATATATTACTTTCTTCTCTTGTCATGAAAGTAACTACATGCTCATCTTTTCCATAGTAGTCATACATTCCAACAGCATTTTCTTCTTCTTTCAATAGATCAAATACTGCATCAAATTTATCTTTTCCTCTTAATTCAGCTATTTCTATTAGATTTTTTCCTATACAGTCTTCATTAGCTTTTGTCTTTACTGAAGTTACATATATACCTTCGAACCCAGCAAAATCTATAAAGTTATCCCAACCTGGAATTCCATTGATTATATCATGTTTCATTTTTTCTCTATCAGCTTTATTTCCCAATCTTTCTACAAGTTTATCAGTTCCTCCTGCATGTGCCCAAGGTGGAATAATAACTCCAAGCATTGTACTTCCTGCAACATATGGATATTGGTCATAAGATATTTTGATTCCTTCCTCTTTACATTTATCAAGAAGAGCAATGATATCTTTTATTAGATGCCAGTTCTTTTTACCACATATTTTGAAGTGAGAGAAATGAATTTTTACTCCACTTTCTCTAGCTATAGTTATAACTTCATTCATAGATTCAATCATAGTATCTGCTTCACTTCTTTGATGTATAACTAGAGGTCTGTCATATTCTGCTGCTACTTTACATATTTCTACTAATTCTCTAGTATCCGAATAAGCACAAGGTATGTAGATAAGTCCTGTTGAAAGTCCAGCTGCACCAGCTTCCATCTCTCTTCTAGTTATATCTCTCATCTTAGCCAATTCTTCATCAGTTGCCACTCTTGCTTCAAGTCCCATAGCTTCCATTCTGATATTTCCATGAGGAACTAAATATAGTTCATTAGGTCCAGAACCAGTTTTTGCTATAAGATCAAGATATTTATCTGTTGTTTCCCAGTCCCAAGAAAGAAGATCACTGTCACCATCTAGTCCAGCTAGATTTTTTCTCCAAGAACTTACAAACTCTTTTGGAAGAGGAGCCATTGAAATTCCATCTTGTCCAAGTATTTCTGTAGTTATCCCTTGACGAAGTTTAGGTTCAATAAATGGTTCTATTAATACTTTTAAATCTGAGTGACTATGAGTATCTATAAATCCAGGAGCTACTATTTTACCAGTAGCATCTATAACTTCTGCTCCTTCTATATTATCTATTGCTCCTATTTTTTCAATTTTATCTCCATTTACAAGGACATCTGCTTTATATCTTTTTTCACCACTACCATCAATAACAAAACCATTTTTTATCAATTTCTTCATAATATAATCTCCTCCTTAATAGTTGTACTTATATCATTAAATATTTTCAAATTCAATTTCTGGAGCTGGTTTTACACCCATACTTCTTTCAATTGCTGAAACAGCAAAGATTACTATAAACGCTACAATTCCACCAGGAACCATTGCATTCAGTCCCCAAGGAGTATTTAAAATGTATATCCATATAGCTGCTACAACTGTACCTGCAACAATTGAAATAAACCCTGCATTTCTTGTTACATTTTTGTAGAAAATACCACAGATAAATGCTGCAAAAGGTCCTGCACTTCTAAGAGCAAAAGCCCCCATCATAACACTGATTACATTACTTGCTTCAAGAGCTATGAAAAGTCCTACTCCTCCAACTATTAACATGGCAATTTTTGAAATCCAAATTTCTTTTTTATCTTCTTTAACACCTTTATTAATATAAGGAACAAAAATATCATTTGTAAACATTGTGGCAGTACCAATCATATTTCCTGCTGCACTACTCATAGTTGCTGCAACAATTGCTGCTAGTACTATACCTGCAATGACAGCTGGAGCAAATGTAATTGTTGCTTGTGCAAGAGCATTTTTTTGAGATCCTCCAAGTGCATACCCATCAATACAAACATAAGCTAAAAGTCCGATTATAGCAGGAACTATCGCATAAGCTGCTGATACAAGTCCAGCAAGTATAGATCCTAATTTTGCTGATTTACCATCTTTTGCTGAACAATAAGTTTGAACTATTTCCTGTCCAGTAGGGAAAGTCATGAAATACATAGCTATGTATCCTATAATTGTTGTAGCTCCTATTTTTGTCATACTAAGCATATCCATATTTGCACCACTTACACTTTTCATAGCTTCTGCCTTCTGGAATAATGCACCAAATCCACCAACTTCTTTACTATTTACCATTACAAGCATTGCAATAGTCATTCCTACTGTAATGAACAGAACATGCATTAGATTTGCTGCTGTAACAGATTTAAAGCCTCCAACCATAGTATATATAATAACTACTGCTGTACTTACTATTGCTGCTGTTTTAAAATCAAACCCTGTAACAACATTGATAATAGAAGCTGTTGCTATAATTTGAGCTCCTGTTGCCATAAATAATGCCAAAATAGATGTGATAGCAGTAAATATATGAGAAGCTTTACCATATCTCTTGCTAATTATTTCAGGCACTGTATTCGCCTGTGCTCTTCTGAAATACGGAGCTATAAATGATACTAAAACAAATCCTATTCCTCCTGCTATAACATACCATGCTGCTGATAGTCCATATTGAAAAACATTAGTTGCAATACCTGTTGTACTTGCTCCCCCTGTATTAGCTGCAAATAATGTTCCTGCAAGAACTACTGGACCTAAAGACTTGCTCGCCATTAAAAAGTCATCATTACTTTGCTTTTCTTCTGCTTTTTTTCTTGAGGCAATAAGTCCAATAGCAACAGTTGCCGCCATATAAAGTAAAATAATTACTAAAGCTGTGATTTGTGCTTTATTCATATTTGATTCCCCCTAAATTAATTTAATTTATTACTTTGCCAAATAAGCTTTTAAAATTGCATAATATCCTTCTGTTACATTATATAGGCTATCTAATTCTATATACTCATCAATTGTATGTGCTAGATTTTCTCTTGATGGTCCATATCCTATTGTTTTTATTCCTGCTTCCCCTGCATAGTGTGATCCATTTGTACAGAAGTTATAGTGAGTTATTGTTGGTGTTTGTCCTATTTCTTTTAGTGCTTTTAATGCTTTTTGTACATATTCATCTTTTTCTTCAAACAGCCATCCTGGGAAGAATCTTTCTCCTTCTATTGTTGCCCCTGTCCAGCATTTTTCTACCCCTCTTGCATATGATACTTTTGCTTTTAGAGTGTCATCTTCTTTCATCATTTCATCTAATAATTTTTGAATAGGTGCAAGTACACTTTCAGGAGTTTCTCCTACTAAAAGTCTTCTGTCATAAGTAGCTCTACAATAATCTGGTACTACTGATGCTCCTGGATACGGAGATGATTTCACATCTGTTAATTCAAGTATTCCATATCCTAATGTGTCATGATGAGTCATTGGAAGTTTTTGAATATTTTCTATTATCTTCATCATTTTATATACTGCATTTATTCCTTTTTCTGGGTTAGCTGAGTGAGCTGGTTTTCCAAAAGTTTCTACTACTATTTCTCCTCTTCCTCTCTGCCCTATTTTAAGGTTAAGTTGAGAAGCTTCCCCTATTATTACATAATCAGGTTTTACATATTTACTTATTTCTCTTGCTGCAACTCCTTCAAAACATTCTTCATGAACTACACCAGCAATAAATATTTCTCCTGCAAACTCTTTTTTCAAATCTTGAGCTAAGTATGCTCCAGCTAGAAGCATTGCACATACAGCTCCTTTCATATCTGTAGTTCCTCTTCCATAAAGTTTCCCATCTTCTATATTTCCTGCAAAAGGTTTTTTAGTCCATTTTTCCTCATCTACTGGAACTGTATCTATATGCCCGTCCATAAGTACTTTTGGTCCTTCATATTTTCCTTTTACAGAACCAATAACATTTCCATATTTATCTATATGTACAGTGTCATATCCTACTTCAAGACATAATTTTTTAATATATTCTGCTACCTCTTTTTCTTCTCCTGAATAACTTCTTCTTTGAATAAGGTTTTGAAGTACTTCTACTATTTGTTCTTTTCTTTCATTAGTCAACATTTAAATTCCTCCTGAATTTTTTATTTAAAATATTATTTATTTGGATAAGCTCCATTCCATACTACATTTTTGTATCCCTCTACATCTGTATCTCCTTCTGTACTGATGCAAAGAATTCTTGAATTTTCATCTATTTTCAGTTCATTCATAAGTTCTTTGTATTCTTCTTTCTTTTCTGAAAGAATAGTGAATAGTCCTAACCCTACAGCTCCTGATTCTCCTGAGATGACTCTTGTATCATTTCCAAGAGGGCTTGAAAGTACTCTCATTCCTCTAGCTGCAACCTGATCATCACATGACACAGAGAAATCTGCATTATCTCTTAGTATTTTCCAACTAATAGTGTTTGGTTCTCCACATGCAAGTCCAGCCATTATAGTAGTAAGATCTCCAGATACATTATGAGGGTTTCCATCATTAGCTTCCATAGATTTATATATACAGTTAGCTCCATGAGGCTCACAGATAATTGTAACTGGTCTGTCATCTCCATAAAGATGTGCTAAGTACCCCTGCACTGCCCCTGCAAATGATCCTACACCAGCTTGAAGAAATACATGAGTTGGTTTTTCTTCTTTAGCTGCTTCAAGCTGCTCTACAACTTCATTTATTATTGTTGAATATCCCTGCATAATCCATAAAGGAATTTCTTCATATCCGTCCCATGCAGTATCCTGTACCATTATCCAACCATGATCCTGTGCTCCTTTATTAGCAAGCCTTACAGCATCATCATAATTAAGATCAGTTATTGTTACATCTGCTCCTTCTCTGGCAATAGCATCAAATCTCATCTGAGCTGAACCTTTAGGCATATATACAACAGATTTTTGTCTAAGCCTTGCAGCCATCCATGCAACACCTCTACCATGATTACCATCAGTAGCAGTAACAAAAGTGACATCTCCTAATTGTTTTTTTACTTCATCAGAGATAAGGACATTGAAAGGAAGCTCCTTCATATCTCTGTTAAGTTTTTTACTAAGATATTTACCTATAGCATATGACCCTCCTAATACTTTGAAAGCATTAAGTCCAAATCTTTTAGATTCATCTTTCAGCCATACTTTTTTAACTCCATAGTATGAAGCAAGAGATTTTAAATCAACTAAAGGAGTAGCTTGATAGTCAGGAAGACTTTTATGAAATTCATAAACCTCTTTCATTTCCTCAGAGCTGAAACCTGAAAGTTCAGATTTTTTATATTCAATGTTTCTGCTTTTTTTATTGTGTACCCATTTTAATAGTTCCAATTTTTTTCCTCCTATTGTTTTATTTTCATAGTATATAATAAGCAAAAACCATACCAATTTTTTAAATTTTTTTTCCGTTTATTTTTAGAACTTTTAGAATTATTTTTATTCATTTTTGTAAAATAAACCATTTTTTAATTTCTCATTTTGAGAAATAACTATCATTTTGATAATTTTCACCAAAGTCCTATTTTTTCTAATTTACTCTTTTAATTATTTTTTTCTTTCTCATTTTGAGAAAAAATTGTATAATGTATATATGAAATAAAAGGATGTGGGAATATGGATTTATTAAATAAAGTAAAAGGCGATATATCAAAATATGCTGAAACTATTTCTCAAGTAATAAATATAGATGTAGAAATTATGAGCAAAGATCTCATAAGAATAGCTGGTACTGGAAGATTAAAAGAAAAAGTTGGACTTGATATGACTGGGGAATCTCATGTCTATGAGCATGTCTTAACAACTGGAAATACAGAGATTATCCTTTCTCCAAGAGAAGAAAAAATATGCCAAACCTGTCCTTCAAAATATACTTGTACAGAAGTATTGGAAATCTCAACTCCTGTTATGTTTAATTCTGAACCTATTGGAGTCATTGGTCTAATCTGTTTTGATGAAAAACAGAAAGAAGAATTTATCTTAAAAAAAGATTCATATATAAAATTTTTACAACAGATAGCTTTATTCATAAGTTCCAGAGTATATGAAGCCAATGAAAAAATAATGATAGAAAATAATAATAAAGTTCTTATGAATATAGTTGATAGAATTCCTGATTCTATTATTATAACTAATGAAAATGATAAAATTGAGCTTATCAATGAAAAGGGAATAGCTCTTTTTAAACTTACAGACTATGAACATAAACTCATAGTTTCACCTATAAAAAATTTTCTTGATAAAAAAGAATTTTCTCTTTCCTATGCTGACATTTCACACGACGTTGTAGGAGATATAATATACTTTCCCAAAAATATGGGAAGATTTAGAACCTTGTATATATTTCAGGAATCTGAAAAATTTAAAACATACCTCCACCAATTAAACTATAATTTTTCTAAAGAGTTCATTTTTAATTCTCAGGAAATGGAAGCTGTATATTCAAAAATAAGAAAAGTTGCAAAAACAACATCAACTGTTCTCATTACAGGGGAAAGCGGAACTGGAAAAGAAGTAGCCGCAAAAGCTATTCATATGAACAGTAACAGAGCTGATATGCCCCTTGTTGCAGTCAATTGTGGAGCCATTCCAGATACTCTTATGGAAAGCGAATTTTTTGGATATGTAAAGGGAGCTTTTACAGGAGCAAACCCGAAAGGGAAAGTGGGATTTTTTGAACAGGCTGATAAAGGAACTATATTTTTAGATGAAATTGGAGATATGCCTCTGCCTCTTCAAGTTAAACTTTTAAGAGTACTTCAGGAAAAAACTATCTCTCCTGTTGGTTCTGATAAGGTAAAAGAAATAGATATAAGAATTATTGCTGCTACCAATAAAAATTTAGAAGCCCTTGTTGCTGAAGGCAAGTTTAGAGAAGATCTCTATTATAGATTAAATGTCTTTCCAATAGATATTCCTCCATTAAGAGAAAGACCTAAAGATATAGAAGATTTAACGAATTTCTTCATTGCTAAATATTCTCATCTTTTCAATATTCCTATAAGAAGTCTTTCAAATGAAGTTATGTCTATTTTTCTTTCTTACAGCTGGCCTGGAAATATAAGAGAACTAAAAAATATAACTGAATATATAATAAATGTAATTGAAGAAAGAGATTTGATGATAACTGTAAAACACTTACCACCAAAACTTACAAATTCTCTTAATATCAAAGAAATAAAAACTTTAGCTGAAATAGAAAAAGAAGCTATTGAAACTCTTCTTTTAAAATATGGACGTTCATCTAAAGATAAAATTAAAGTAGCTAACACACTTGATATAAGTCTTGCTACTCTTTATAGAAAATTAAAATTATATATTTTATTAGAGAAAATAGGAAGTTTATGTGGTGGAAGAACTATAGCTTGTTCAAAATCAGAAGCAGAATTTATTCAAAGTAAAGGGATAAAATGCAGTTACATAAACAATGGAATAAAGATAAAAGATAAATTCTTAAGAATTGGAAACAAAGAGGGCAAAGAATTAAAAATAGTTACAGTAGGAAGAATAACTGTTCAAAAGAACCCTGAATTATTTAAAAATATAGCAGAAAATTTTATAGAGAATAAAGATATAAGATTTATATGGATTGGAGATGGAGAATTAAAAGAACAGCTTAGTTCCAAGAATATTGAAATAACAGGTTGGTTAAAACTAGAAAATGTACAAAAACAATTAATGGAAAGAGATATTTATCTATCAACTTCTTCTTGGGAAGGATTGTCACTAGCAATATTACAAGCGATGGAAAATAGATTACCTTTAGTATTATCAAATTGTATTGGAAATATTGATTTAGTAAAAGAAAATTTCAATGGGTTTTTATTCAAAGACAAAGAGCAAGCAATAGAAAAAATAAATTTTTTAATAAAAGGTAGAGAAAAAATAAAAGAATTAGGGGAAAATTCATATTTATTATTAAAAAAGGAATTTGATATTCAAGATATGGTCAGAAAATATAAAATTTTATATAAGCAACTGGGAGAAAGATAAAAAATGAATATCAAATCTTTAGTTAATTTAAAAATAGATAAAGAAAGTTATATTTTAATATGGAGTATAATCATTATTTTAATTGGAGTTTTCATATATAACATAGAAAATATTTTACCAGAAAAATATTTTTATGATAGTTATTCAATAATAGAAGCAATAAAGCTTCAAGATTATTCTCATTTTGATACTTCATATAGAGTAACAGCGAAAGTTTTTTCAATTTTTAACTTTAATGAATTGAGAAGTTACAATGTAATTTTATATTTGATATTTTTAACATTTTTTATTCCATATTTATATAAAAATTATAGTTTAAAAGTTCATTTGCTTTTTTTTAATATAGTATTTTTATTTTTAGCAAGTATTTATTTAATTAGGCCAGGAAAAGAAATGCTGCAATTGTTTATTATAATTTTATGTTATCAATTTGATAAATTAAGTCCAATATTTTTAATAATAGGTGGAATATTATTTAGGCCTTATTTAATAATACAAGGAATAATATTTATAGGATTAAAATTTTATTTGAAAAGAAAAAATAAGATATTGTGGGGGATTTTAATTTTAATCTTAATAGTTATTTTTGGTCTTAAATTTCCTAAAATAGTAAATCTAGTATTAGGGATAAGAAAAAGAGTTAATTTATATAGATTAGAATCACCAGATGCAAGAACAATAATAAGTGATTGGTTAGATAAAGATGGAATGATATTTTTGTATATAAATTATTTTATAAATACTTTAAGATTATTGTTTCCAGTAGAATTATTAGTTAAAGGAATTAAATATTTCCCGTACATAGTATTTCAAATATGGTTTACTAAAAAGCTATGGAATTGGAAAAGTGTTAAAAATAATAAAGTTATTTTGTTATATAGTTTTATCTCAATAAGTGGAGTATTTGAACCAGATTTTGGGTCTTTTTTAAGGCATACAGTGCCATATTTTATAATCATACAAAATATTTTATTTAATGAATCTTTGAGGGGAAAGTAAATGGAAAATAAGAAAATAGCTTTTTTAGCTTTAAGTTTATCAAATGGAGGAGCAGAAAGAGTAATATCTAATTTATTGATAAATTTAAATAAAGAATATGAGAAATATCTTATATTGATTGATGGGGATGATATTGAATATCCATATGAAGGAGAAATAGTAAATTTAAAATTTTTTAAAAAGCATGATGGAGTATTTAAGTATTTGAATTATCTATTATCATACTATAAATTAAAAAAAATTAAACAAAAATATAAATTTGATGTTGTGATAAGTTTTTTAGAAGTTCCAAGCTTTTTAAATATACTGACAAAGCAAGAAGAAAAAGTGATTATATCGGTAAGAAATTATACAAGTAAAGCATTTCATGGAATAAAGGCTAGAATCTATTTTCCACTTATAAGGAAACTGTATAATCTATCAGATAAAATAATATCAGTATCAAAGGAAGCTGGAGAAGATTTAATAATAAATTTTGGTATTATGAGGAAGGAAATAGAAGTAATCTATAATTTTTATGATTTAAAAAAAATAGATATATTATCAAAAGAAAATTTAGAAAAAGAATATAAAAATATTTTTAAAAAGAAAGTAATTATTAATACAGGAAGATTAACAAAACAAAAAGGACAAAAATATTTGATTGAAGCCTTTTCTAAAATTAAAAATAGAGAAAAATATAATTTAGTTATATTAGGCAATGGAGAACTAGAAAAAGAATTGAAGGAACAATGTAAATTACTAAATATAGAAAAAGAAGTTTTTTTTCTTGGATTTCAAAAGAATCCTTTTAAGTTTTTAAGAAAAGCAGAAATATTTGTATTTCCATCTTTATTTGAAGGATTTCCCAATGCGTTGTCAGAAGCTATGGCATGTGGATTACCAATAATTTCGACAGATTGTCAATCAGGACCTAAAGAAATTTTAGAAGATAAATATGGAATAGTTATAAAAGAATATGAAAATAGAGAGAAACTAGTTGAAGAATTAGTGACTAATATAGAAAAATTAGAAAATAAAACTTTAAGAAATTATTATAGTGAAATGAGTTTGGAAAGAATAAAAGAATTTGAAAAAGAAAAAATTATAAAAAAATGGGAAAAACTAATAGATAAAATTTAATGAAAGGAAATAGTAATGATAAATAAAGTGAAAAAAATTTTAGGAGAAAATAATTATCTTAAAATTAAGCAATTATATATGAAAATATTTTTAAATTCTACCCCTCAAAAAGAAAAATATATAAAGAAAAAATTTAAAAAAGAATTAGGATATGAAATAGATTTTAATAAAGAGCCAGAAACATTTAATCAAAAAATACAATTTAGAAAACTTTATGATAACAATCCTTTATATTCAATATGTGCAGATAAATATAGGGTAAGAGAATATGTAAAAGAAAAAATAGGAGAAGAATATTTAATTCCATTATATCTAGTAACTGATAAATTAACAGAAGAACAATGGGATAAATTACCAAATTCGTTTGTAGCAAAGGCTAATCATAATAGTGGGCCTGTTCAGATAGTAAAAGATAAGAGTAAAGTGGATAAAAAGAAGATAATAAAAGAGCTAAATAATCAATTAGAAATAGATTATGGAATAATATCAATGGAAAAATATTATAGTGATATTCCAAGAAAAATAATAGTTGAAAAATTATTATTAGGAAAAGATAATGAAATTCCAGAAGATTATAAGTTTCATTGTTTTAAGGAGAAAATAATTATTCAAGTTGATAAAAATAGATATAGAGAACATACACAAGATTTTTTTGATGAATATTGGAATAAATTAAATTTAAAATGTATAAGTGAAAATAGTAAGGAAGAGATAAAAAAACCAGGGGTATTATTAGAAGCAATAGCAATTTGTAAAAAGTTATTAGAAGATTTTGAATATGTAAGAGTAGATATTTACATAATAGAAAATAAAATATATTTTGGAGAACTTACTTTTGCACCTTGGAGTGGGAGTGTTTCTTTTAAGCCATATGAAATGGATATAAAATTTGGAGAATATTGGGAAAGCGATTTGTTTTTAAAAGTAAGGAGAGAAGATGTCAAAAAAAATAACTAAATTTGGAGTTATTTCTTTAGCTGTAGGAGCGATAATAGGGTGGGGGGCATTTATTCTTCCAGGAGAATTATTTATTAAAGAAATTGGAATATTAAATTCAATAATTGGGTTATTTATTGGAGCTGTAATTATGATAATTATAGAAACTAATTATCAATATATGATGAATATATGTCCAGTTTCAGGTGGAGAAATTGCTTATGTATATAGAGCTTTTGGAAGAAAGCAAGCATTTATAACAGGATGGTTTTTAGCACTAGCTTATTTATGTATTATACCATTAAATGCTACAGCATTAATTTTAATAGTTCAAAAATTTTCAGCAACTTTATTAAAAAAAGGTTTGTTATATATTGTTGCAGGATATCCAATATATTTAGTAGAAATACTAGTTATTTCGACAGTAATAATAATATTTGCTTATTTTAATATAAAAGGATTGCATTATTCGAGCAATTTGCAAAATGTGATGGTAATTTTTTTGACTTCTATCATTACTATTATGATAATATTTATTTTTGTTAATTCTTCAATAAATAAAGCTTTATTGATTTCTCAAGTTAGAATTAATAATTTTAAAGTAAATAGTATTTTAAAAATAATTGCAATAGCTCCATGGGCTTATATAGGATTTGATACATTACCACAAGTAGCTGAAGATTTAAATTTTTCAAATAAAAAAATTTCGTTATTAGCAATTATTTCTATATTAATAGGCTTTTTAATATATTCATTTTTAATTATTATAACTGGAGTAAAATTTACAGCAGAAATATTAAATAATAATTTTATAGAATGGGCAACAGGAGAGGCAGTTGAGAAAATATTTGGAAGATTGGGACTAGTATTTCTAGGAATTTCATTATTAATGGCAATCACTGCTGGAATAAATGGGTTTTATATTGCAACAAGTAAGTTGTTATGTTCAATGGCTGAAGGGAAAATGCTACCTAATTTTTTTGCTAAAAAAACTAAAGAAGGAATACCCAAAAATGCAATAATTTTTCTTATGTTAGTCAGCTTAATAACTCCATGGTTTGGAAGAAAAGTTTTACTATGGATAGTAGATATGTCATCATTTGGTGCTGCATTAGGATATTTTTATACTTGTTTATCATCATTTAAATTAGCTAAAGATTTCAAAGATAGAAGAAATATAATACTGGGATTTATAGGTTTGAGTTTAGGAATAATTTTTCTTATATTATTACTATATCCTAGTTTTTCTACTTCATTAACATATCCATCATATATTGCATTACTGCTTTGGATTGTTTTAGGAATAATGTTTTATAAAAAAATTTCTTTAGAATATAATTCAATTCCTAAAGAAAAATTAGATAAATTAATTTTAAAAAGAAAATAATAGTTGCAAATAATTTTAATGATTTTTATAACTATAACATAAAAATAAAAAATATATTAGAAGTAGCTAAAAATTA
>OGCU01000381.1_pt1 | contig 21941 bp, 27 predicted proteins | sample 1570251 | NCBI WGS metagenome assembly OGCU01 (sample SAMEA2582182, study PRJEB24529) | metagenome | biome: Human gut stool | place: China | collected 2011
GGGTGAAAATATGGAAAGAATGTTTGAATTAACAGAAAATAAAGCAATGGAACTTGGAAAATTTATTAAAAATAAGAGAGAAGAATTAGGCTATAGTACTAATTATATAGAAACTAATACAGGAATAAACAAAGCAGATCTATCTAGAATTGAAAATGGAAAAAAGAAAAAAATAAACCCAATTTATTTAAAAGAATTATCAAAAATTTTAAAAATAAATCAAATAGAGTTATTTAATTTAGCAGGGTTTATTGATGATAAATATCTTCAAAGTAATCTAGATATTGATACAATTAAAGAAATAGAACTAATGGAAGTTCCATTGTTTGCAAGTGTTTCTGCTGGACTAGGTTGTGAAGCTGTTGGAGATCCAATAGATTTTATAATGCTGCCAAAAACTCATGGGGAGATAATTTCCATAATTGTAAAGGGAGATTCCATGGAAGATACAATATATGATGGAGCTATTGTTATAGTAAGAAAAGATATTTTTCCTGAAATTGGTGAAATTGGAGTTTTTTTGACAAAGGGAACAGAATATCCAGATGGTTTGGTAAAAAGATTAAGGCATAAAAATGGAAAATATGTTTTGGAAAGTGATAATAAAAAATATAAAGACATAGAATTAAAAGACAGTGATATAACAACTTGTGGAAAAGTAATAAATATAATGAATGATACAAATAGAAGATCTAAAGACCCTTTGTTATCTTCTTTAGAAAAGCTTGATATTGAAGAAAGAGCAATGATTGAAAAACTTATAAAAGGTCTTATAAAAAATAAATAAAAAAATATGTTGACATTTGTCAACTGATAAATTATAATATTTCTATAGATGAACTTTAAAAATTTTTAAAAGTTAAGTTGATAATTGTCAAAGGAAGGAAAATGAAAATTGAGTTTTTGGGAATAATGCAGTTGATCTTAATAACATTAAAATTAATTGAAAAAATAAAAATTAGTTGGATAAAAGTTTTTATTCCACTGTATATATGGGTTTTGATATTTATATTTTTAATAATATTAGAAATTATCAAAAATAGCAGAGATTAATTCAGCCTGTTGGATTCTACTGAAGGAGCAAGATATGAAAAAATATTATCGCTGTGCTAGATGTAATAAATTTTTAGGGGAAGTAAAAGATATAGGTGATATTTCATTAAATGGGAAAATAGTTATTAAGAATGAAGAAATAATAATAAAGTGTTCTTGTGGAGAAATAACAAAAATAAAAATTGAACTTAAAACAATTAAAAAGAATATTAATAAGATTCGCAGTTGAAAGGGTCAGAGTATTTGTATAGGTTATCTATATAAAACTTTGGCCCTTTTTATTATAAAAAAAGGAGGAGAAAAATGATAAGAGGAACAACACCATCAATAGTGTTTTCAACAGATTTAAATACAGAAGATATTTTTGAATGTCGTTTGATTATAAAAAGTAAAAATACAGAACTTATTAAAAAAAAATCAAGTATGAAATTTAAAGATAATTGTATTATATGTGATTTAACTAAAGAAGACACTTTATTATTTCAGCAAAATGGAGATGGGAAAGAACGAATTCCTAAACCAGAAGCTGTTTTTTTCCAGCTGTATGTCACTTTGAAAGATGGAACTGTATGTGCAACTAAAATAATGAAAAGTGTTGTAAATGCACTATTGGAGGTAGAAGAATGACAGAAGAATTAAAAGATTTGATTGAAGCAAAGTTTAATATTGTGTATTTAGCTGATGAAGGTGAAGGAAAAGATAAAAATTTTATTTTTGAACAAAGTACTCCAGCAAAAACTTGGTCAATAAAACACCCTTTAAATAAATATCCAAGTTTAATACTTTTTGACAATGAAGGAAATTTTATGATGTCAGAAGTTAAATATATTAATACAGAAGAAATAGTTATTAATTTTAACAGTGAAGTAGCAGGAAGGGCAATTTTAAATTAAAAGAGGTGAACTAATGGCAGTAATAAAAATATTATCAGATATTGATTTAAAAGAGGGACAGCTTTTAAATACAAGAATTGAAAATTTATCAACAGACCCTATAGTTAATGTTCCAGGAAAATTATATTACAATACAGAATTAAAAAACATTAAAGTTGGAGATGGAAATAATTGGAAAATTTTAGGAGAAGACAGTGAAACTTCTGGAATTAAAAAATATAAACAAAATATAGGTGATGGAACAAATAATTATTTTTTAATAAATCATAATCTATCAACAGAAGATATATCAATATCTATTTTTGAGGGAAAAGAATTGGTTATTTGTGATGTTGAAATAAGAGATTTAAATAACATTATTGTAAGAACAGCAGATATTCCAGAGGAGAATTCATTAAAAGTTGTTGTTATTGGATAAAAGGAGAGAAAATTATGACACTAGGAGAAATGAGTGAAAGACTTCAAAAAGCCTTCATAGAAGAATTTAAAACGAGAGAAATTGCTGAAAATAATCTTTCTGTTTATGAAGCTGAAGGAGAAATAATAGTTGGAATAAACAATTTAAAAATACCAGAGGATATATCATTGAAAGAGATGGAGGTGATGAAAGAATTGTATGCAGAATATAAGATTTACACATGTATAGGGCATGAAATTCTAGCTCAGATAAAACAAAATGATTTTTACAGAGTTATAGAAAGTTTAAAAAAAAGAAAAGAAGAATTGAGAGAGTAAAGGAGGTGATTAAAATCAATGACTAAAGCAATAATTAATCCTTATGATTTGTTGTATAAAGTTGAAAGGTTATTAAAAAATTATTTTGAGTATGATATTGAGATTGGTTTTTTAAAAACAGAGAATCTGATGGAAAAATTTACAACAAATAAAATAGTAATAGAACCACTATCAGATTATGTGGAAAGTGAAGGACTCAGCCCAGCTTTTCAAGTTAAAAACGTGGACTTTATGTATAATGTCCATTTAATAATTAAATCTAAAGCTGGAGATGAAGCTTTTAAAAAATTCTTATCTGAAAGACAGAAAATATTAGAAGTTCTATATAATGATGAATTAATAGGACTTGATACAAGAATACTTTCTCAAAGTATAAAAACTAATTTTAATACTGAAATATCCAAAAAAGTTATGTACGACATTTGGATCTGCACATTTGAAATCACAGCTAAATTAAGAAACAGGAGGAAATAATGAATTTAAAACTTTTAATTGGAGAACAACTTGATGAAAAAACTATGGCAACATCTTTTACAGCTTATCAAAATGCAACTGAGATAAACCTTACACCAAACTTTGGGAAAACAGACTCTGAAGCATTTACAGGATCAGCATACAAAGGAAAATCTTTTGTATCTACAGCAGGGGCTACAGGAAATGTTTCATTTGAACTAACTTTAGAAACATTAAAAAATTTATTGCCAGCTTTTGGATATACTGTTGTAACTGGAACTGATCCAATATCAGAAGCTACAATAACTGATATAGCTAAAGCAAATACAAGTGGAAAAATAGAAAAATATTATACACTTATAGAACAAAATTTAGAAGATAATGAAGAAAGAATATTAACAGGGTGTCAATTAAATAATGTAACACTGGATATATCACAAGGAGCATACTGTAAACTTACAGCCGATGTTGTTGGATACGCTTATGAATATAAAGACAGTATAACTCATACTGGAACTCCTATTGGAGATATAGATGACTTATTAACATGTATAACTTCTAATATTGAAATGGGAAGTACAGATGTTTCAGCAGAAACTCAAAGTGTTTCAATAGCTATAAATAATAATCTTGAACAAAAATATGGACTAGGTAATAGAAATGCTACTAAAATTACAAGAAATGGATTTATAGAGTCAAATGCAACAGTAACTTTAAATGCATATAACAAAGGTAAATTTAAAGAAGGAATTGAAGCTCTTATGGTAAATGATAAAGTTTCATTAACAATAAAAATGGCAGAAAACTTTAATACAGGAGCAGGAATAGTATTTATAAAAATTCCTAATATGAATGTAACATCAGTAGAAATGACTGATAAAAATGCTGGTGGAGGAATGATACAAAATATGGATATATCATATGATATAACAGCAGGAACACCTATGTCATATCTGTTTGGAACTTTAAAATAAGAAAAATGTGGAGGAGATAGGTAATGAATATAAAAAAAATAGGAAATGACAAAACATATATTGAGTATAACCCTGTTGTTAACTTCGGAACTAGAATAGGAATCAAAAAAATAGGGGAAAGTACTTTTGTGATTGATGAAAAAGAAAAGACAATAAAATATGGAAGACAAAGTTTTGAAGAAAGTCTAGAATGTTTTGTTTTATGCAAGCAGATAACAAAGATAGTAGAAAATGGAATAGTTGTTTTTGAAGGGAAAGGGAATTTAAGTACAGAGACACTAGGAAAAGCAGAATATAATTTATTTAATCTTCAAAAAGCATTTGATGAAATTATAAAAAGTCTTCCAACAGCATTAGAGGAAGAAACTGAAAAAAAGTAATGCTGATGGCTTGCAACTATTTTGTAGGAAGTAATAGGGGAAGCAAAGTTTCCCCTTTTTTTAAAGAAATTCAAGCTGCAAATAAAAAAATAGAAAGAAATCTTAGATACTTAAAGGTAGATTCAATGACTGGTTATTTTGAAATAAGATTTTTACCATTAGGAGAATCGTTAGGTTATGATAATCATCCATTCTATATTATTGAAGATCTTGAATTAATTAAAAACTGCCTGAATGAAGCTGTAAGTTTGAAGAACTCACAAAAGGCAACCTCTAAGAAAGACAGCATGAAAAAAAGATGAAAGTGGGGTGAAAAATGACAAATATTGAAGATAACACGGATAAACGTTTTCAACAATTATCTAAAGCTACAGGATTAACAACTCAAAGTGCAAGAAATGAGGTTTTTAAAGAAACTTCAGCTGCTCAAAAAATTTTTTTAGAAAAAGTTGAAACAGGTATTAAAGAAGCAGAAAAAATAATTTCTGAAAGTGTGTCAATACAAAAGATCAACATAAAAGAATCGAAAGAGTACATTCAGACACTCTTTGGAAATGCAGTCAAACTCTATGATAAATTGAGTACAAACACAAATGAAAAGTTAGAAAATTTCAAAAATCAAGGAAAAGTAAAAGGTAAGGAAGTATTAAATTTACTTACTACTAATTTACCAGAAGGAATAAATTCGGCTGATGAATTAATAGAAAAATTTTCAAATAAAGTAAGAACAGATATGGAACTAGAAAAGAAAGTAGAATATGCATTAGAACAGTCTGCAGTTCTTAAGCTTCAATTAGAGAAATCAGAATCAAAAATATCTGTTTTAGAATCAAAAGTAGAGGAATTAAATAATATTGACTTTAGTGGAGCTTATAATGGACAACCTGAGGAATCTAAAACCATGACAAGCCAGCTTCTTGATAAAACTAAAGTAGTATTGGATTATATAGGAAGATATTTAGCGACTAAAGAGGTATTAGGTTATATAGCAGGAACAGCAGTAGGAACAGCAGGAGCTGGTCTTGGATTAGCAATAGGAGGAATAGCAGTTGGGGTTGCTGATCTTTATGATATGGATAGAAAAAATACAAAAAATTGGGAGAATATAGTTAAAGAAAATTCATCTATTGAAGGCCAAATAGCCATATTAGAAGTTATAAAAAAAGATTTAGGGAGAGAAGAACCTGTTATTAAGCCAGACTTACTAGATAATATAGCTCCTTTTGAATTTCTTAAAACAATGATGGAAGAAGTAAAGGAAAATAAAGGAAAGGGAAAATGGACCATAAAAGATTTAGAAAATCGAATTGACTCATTTTTAATCAATTTAAAAAATACTGAAAAAAATCAATTAAGAGAAGAGTCTTATACCCAAGAAAATAATGATTTAGAAAAATTAGCTTTTGATTTTATAAATAAAGTTTTTGAAGATACCACAAGAAAAAAAGAAGAAAAAATTAATGAATATAAACCATGTATAGAAAACCTTGAAACAGAATTACAAAAAATAATTTCTATACAAAAAGCAAATGGGAATTCTTCTTCAAGTGGACAAAGTAAAATGTTTAATATTGATAAAACAAAAGAAGAAATAAAAGAACTTGAAAAAGCAAGTACTTTCCAAACTATTTTAGACAACTATGAGAGAGCAATGGAAAAAGCACCTAAAGTCTGGGATCTATTGGGACTAGATGATGAAGCTAGAATAAAACAAGAAATAAGTAAAATTCAAAATCTATTAACATCTTTAGTATCAAATGATGGAACTGTAGTTGATACAATGGAGTTTAAAGAAAATAAAGAAAAATTAAATGCTTTAGAAGAAGAATTAAAAGCAGCAGAAGCTGCAGCTAGAATGAAAAGAGAAGAAGAAAATGCAATGAGAAATCTTGTAAATGTAATGAATCATTTTGGTAATAACCTTATTGCAGTAGGAGAAGGTTTAAATAGTTCTTTTCTTAAAAATAGTGGATATACTGTAAATGCTTTCTCATCAATAACAGATGGTTTTAATCTTTTTAAGGATAATGGTGGACTTAGCTCTATAACAGGTATGTTTAAAGGTGGAATGGCAGGTTCAGTAAAAGGTCTAGAATCTATAACAGGAGCTCTTACAAGTGTTTCAGGAATAATTGCAGGAGTTAATGTAGCATTAAGTTTAGTTTCTTCTCTTAGTGGAAAAGATAAAAAGAAAAAAATAGAGAAAGGTAATGAAGAAAATAAACAGGCTTTTGAAAATTCAACAACAACTCTTTTAGGCTTCGTAGAAGCTATAAAAGCTAATATTTCAGCTATAAATAGTTACAGCAGTACTTTACTTGGATATGCTACTAATAATACTACTCTTTCAGGGATAGCTAAAGTAGAAAAGAATTTTGATCTATATATCAAAGCTATGGTAGATGGAACAAAAGATTTTGGAACTGTAACAGGACTTGTAAAAAGTAAAACAAAATATAAATCTTGGTTTAAATCTAAATCAGCTGATACTTATGAAGCTGTAGAAGTTAAAGAAGCAGATATTTTAAAATCTATGGGAATAACTAATACAACTATAGATAATATGGATGAAAATCAATTAAGAGATTTTGCAGAAAAACTTAAAACAACAGGAAGAGGAGATTTATTAATAAATCTTGTTGATAGTAACTTTGAAGAATGGAAAGAGGGAGTATTTGAATATGTAGCTCAATTAGATAAGTTAAGAGAGGAACAAGATCAATTGCTCAGCAATTCAACTCTTAATGCTTTTGAAGGTATAGATGTATCAAGTTATAAATCTCTTGTTCAGGAATATACTCAAATGTTTGAGGATATGGGATTAAATACTGATGCATATAAAGATACTATTGAAGAGATGGCAAGAAATGCACAAGTTCTGGTAACAGCTATGCAGGATGTAAGAAGTTCATTTATAGAAGCTTTATCATCAGGAGAAACAAGTGACTTTAGTTCTTCTATGAGTTCATATTTTAAGAAAATTCTTAATAATGCAGCACAAGTAACATATGATGTGGCTTACAGCTCAATAGATGAATATATGACTAAAGAGTTTGAGAAAATATCTGAAAAACTTGTTGATATGAAAAAGAATGGAGTTCTTGATTTTAATGGATTCTGGGATAATTTTAATTTTAATAAGATACTAGAAGCAGATAGAATCACTACAGACTATGAAAAAGTAATAAATGATTTGAGATCACAATTAGAAAACAGAGGATTCTCAAATTCTCTTATAGATAGTATGCTGCCAGCTACAGAACTTTCAGAAAGAGTAGACAGTATAAAAAGTATGCTGTCAAGTGCTATGTCAGAGGCTTTAAACAATAATTCCTTTGCTTCATTTGAAGAAAGTTTAGGAAACTCTATATATGAAAGTGTAAAAGACAGCTTAATTCAAGCTTTTGTAGATAGTGAAGTATATAGAACATATATGAATCAATTTTACAATATGGATGATATAAAAGAAAAATTGTCACAGGCTGCAAATGCACAGCAAGGGTTTAACTTAATGCAGGACTATTTAAAAGATTTAGAATATGAACTTGAAAAAATGGGATTGAATAGAGGGAATGCAGCAAATGGAAATTCAACAGAAGAGAATACACTTGGGAACTCATACTATCAAGATAGTGGTATTGAATATAACATCACTATTGAACAGAATTTTTCAGGAGTATATGGTTTTGATGCAATGTATGATGTAGCAAAGAAAGGAGCAACAGAAGCAATAGAAGAATGGAAAAATCAAGGTAAAATAATTTCTACAATTTAAATTAAGATACAAAAATAGAACTTTGGCAACTGAATAATCTGAGAGATAAAATAAATAATGAAATTTCCAATATGTTAATAAAATATGATATAATAATATCATAAATATATTGGGAGGAATGATTTATGAAAAAAAATGTATTAATATTAATTATGTTCTTGTTAACATTGACAAGCTGTGGTAAAGAAAGAATTGAAGATATGTCAAAATTAGAATTAAGAGATGGAAAAATTTATGTAATAGGTGAAAATAAACCATATACAGGTACATTTATTAAAAAATTTGAAAATGGTAATTTACGAAAGATAGCTGAATTTAAAAATGGGGTTCCTCATGGAAAAGAAGAAACATATGATAAAAATAGTCAATTATTATTATTAAATACATATAAAAATGGTCAATTAAATGGTCCCTATAATAGTTACTACGAAAATGGGAATTTAAAAACTGAAGCCACATATAGAAATGGAAAAGAGGATGGACCTATAAGAGTTTATTATGAAAATGGTCAATTATGGAGTGAATCAAAGTACAAGAATGGTGTAGAGGTAGCTCCAATAAAATGGTATGATGAGAATGGAAATCCTAAACCTTCTTTATAAGAAATTGAAAGGAATGATTTATGAAAAAAATTGCATTAATATTAATTATGATCTTATTAACATTAACAAGCTGTGGTAAAGAAAGAATTGAAGATATGTCAAAATTAGAAATAAGAAATGGTAAAAATTATTTAATTGGAGAAGATAAGCCATATACTGGAACTTTAATCAAAAAATATAAAAATGGAACTATATGGGATCAAACAAAATATAAAGATGGGCTTCTTCATGGAGAATTAAAAATTTATTATGAAAATGGGCAATTAGCATCAATAGATGTGTATAAAAATGGGGAAAAAAATGGTTTTCACAAAGGTTATTATGAAAATGGAAATTTACAAACAGAAGCAATGTATAAAAATGGAAAAAATGATGGAGTTTCAAGAATGTATTATGAAAATGGTCAGTTATGGAGAGAATCAAAATATAAAAATGGTGAAAAAGTAGCTCCAACAAAATGGTATGATGAGAATGGAAATCCTAAATCTTCAATATAATTAAATAAAAATTAATAGTTATTTTACCCCTCAGGTTATTCAGTTGAGGGTTTTTTTATTTGTCAAAAGGAAGGAGGAAATAAAAAATGACAGAAACCTATTTCAAAACATTAACAGAAGCAGATATGTTTAAATTTAATGGAGTTGTAATTAATGTTACAAAAGGAACAGTTTTAACAAATATTATTGAAGATATATCACTCTCTTATTCTAATAACAGTAAAAGTATTAAATCACTTACAGCTTCTTTTTCAATAGATGACACATCTCTTATTACTACTGGAGATATTATTGAGATAAAAGCAGTTCATAAACTAAAAGAAATAGTAATATTAAAAGGAAAAGCTGAATTACAAGAAAGAAAACTTAATAACAGCTTAATTCATAATCTGCAGGTAATTGTCTATGATGAAATAAAAGATTTATTTTCAAAAACTGTATCAAAAGATACTTTCGCTTTTGACAACTGGGTATATTACAAAAATAATGAAAATAATTCCTTATTATTTAATATTATAAAAGAACTTGGAATAACTGCAGATAATGTTGTATTTGAAGACATAAGAGATAGTCAGACAAGACTGATCAAGATACCTTTTATGGTATTTACAAAAGGAAATAAATGGATAGATGAACTGGAAACAGTAATAGATTGTATAAAAGGAAGAATGTACATAGATAATAACAATAAGGTAGTTATTAAAGGGGGGCTTTATAATCCAGAAGAAAATATAATCTGCCACTTTAATCAAACAAATATCTTAAATAGTGTAACTCAAAAATATTCTTATGCAAAATACAATGGAATAAGAAAAACTTTTGATAGTTATAGTTATTTGGAAAATCAACCTTGTTTCAATCTGGCTCAGAAAATTGAAGTAGAGGCAGGAACAACACCAGAAAATCAAAATAAGATAATGTCTATAAAGTATATAACAGATGTTATTACTCAATATAATTTTACAAAAGCTACAGGATATTATTTCAATGAGCTATCTGAAAAAGTAGATATTAATTTAATAGAGGGAACTCATTATGATTTTGTATCTTTTATAAACAGTGGGGCACAAGTTAAGTTTTATAATCCCTTTGCCTCTAAATTATATATAGAAAACTTTGAAATAAAAGGAGTTCCAGTTATAAAGTATGAAGATAATGAGAGCATTGTCAAAAATACAGATGTTGAAACAGAAGAACAAGAGAATTTTCCAACTGTAAATAAAAATAAATATATACAAGAAATGCAGTTTGCCACAGAAATTGCAGAGTATGAATATAGAGAAGAATGTCTTGATGGAATAGAATTATCTTTTAAAAGTTTATTTTGTCCTTTCGTGATGATAGGAGATTTAATTGAAGTTGTAATTGATGATATAAGTACTCCTGCAAGAGTAACAAATATAAGTCATACTATTTCAAAGACAAAAGGATTTAGCAGTGAAATTACAGCAGTTAAAATTGATACTTCTATTCAGACATTCAAATATAATACTGTAGAAAGTTTAAAATCAAATGGAGAATATATTGAAACTATAAATAATTTACAAGATCAGATTGAAAATATAGAAGCTCCTCCAATTGATGAAGATCTATTGAATAAACTGAATGCAAAAGGATTTATTCAGGAAACACAGCCAACAGCAACAGCAGAAGGAGATGTATGGTATCAGCCAAGTAGTAAAATATTTAAAGTATGGAAAAATGGAACATGGCAGGAAGCTATGGAAGATGACATTATGCCAGCTTTAAAATCTTCAATAATGGCACAGGCAGGAGTATTCAGAATAGGAAGCAATGACACAGAAGCAGGGATCTTTTTTCAATATGATGAAGATACAAGCAATCCAGTATTTGGAAGAACTGATCCAACAAATATTGCAAGAATAGTTATAAATAAAGATGCAGGAGTAATAATTCAAAATGCAAATAATAAGCTTGCTTTTAATGTAAAAAATCTATTGAAGCCAGCAGAAATTACAAGCCAATTATTAATGGGAGTGACTAATCCAGAAGATACAAAACATCAAGGTACAATTTTTCAAGTAGGAGAAGAAAATACAGGAACATATATTAAACTCACAAATGGAAAAATAAAGCAGGAAGTAGGGGGAACAGACCTTGAAAACTTTGTAGATGATATAGGGAAGGGAAAATTTGAAATAAATGCAAATACCCAAGTAAATGGTGTATTAGAAGTTTACAGCAATGATAAGGGAATAATTTCTTATGATGGAACTACACAAGCTAGCAGCACAAAAAGAATAGTTATAAAAGGTGGGGAGATACTGTTTCAGGAAAAAGGTTGAAGTAACCTTTGGTATACAGTAAGTGTACTGAAAAAATATGTATTTATGGAATCTTTCTATATGGGTTATATTCAAAATAAAATAGCTTTAATAAGGTTTACAAGTCCTTTCCCAAGTAGCAGTATAAAGTGGAAGGGAATGAAGATAGAGGCTCTTGTGAGTATTGTAGATGGGTGGAGTTTAGATTCTAACTTAACAGATACACAATTAGAAATACCAATAAAAACAAAATTAAGGCAAGATGGATATGTAGAAATATCTACAACAAATACAACTTTAAACCCATATAGTCTTATAAACATTATGCTATATGAAGCAGATTTAAAAATAATATAATTTTTTCTCAATTTTAATAAAAATTGGAAAATTGAAAGGAGAAAAGAAAATGGCATTTACTGATTGGACTACTATTGCAAATTATAACCAAGCTCTATATAAAACAAGAGCAAGTGAAAATTTTGAATTTATAATATCATCTAGTTTTAAAGAACCAGTATTTATGGTTTTCTGGAATGGGATTAAATATAATGGAACTATTGTAGGACTTTCTCCTGTTGTTTCCAAAGTGTCAGGGACAAGGTATAAGGTAGATCCTTATGTGATAACACCATCAAAGTTGGCTAGAACAATGGCATTAACAGCAAATGTTCCTGGAGGAGTTACACAATATATAGTAGGAAATGTTCCAGCTACTAGAAAAATAAGTTTTGCAGGTTTTTTATATCCTACAAGAGGGGTTGGAACCATGAGTGGAACCGTAGATATAGAGGTAATAAATCCTCAAAATGAATCTGTAATTCAAAAGTTTTCAAGAGTAAATATGTCAGGAACTTCATATATGGGTAGTTATTGGTGGTTTTATGCAGTACCACAACAATATTATGGAAGTGGGGTTGCCTTAAGATATACTTTAACTCATACAAGAGGAACAGCATGTATAGACAGTTTTGCTATTACAATAGAAAGTGATCTAAAATGGATAGATAATGGGTCAGGAGGACTTGCTTCTGATGGATATAATAAAGCTCTTGTAGATGACGCAGAATTAACTATATTAGTTTTAGAAAGAGGAGTAAAGGTGGAGATATAATGACTGATTGGAAAACTAAAAATAAGATAAAAAAAACTCAAATAGCAACAGCAAGAGGAAGCCAATCCATTAATCTTCAAAGTCTTTTTGAAGGAGCAGGAGTTGAAAAAGCACAGGTATTTACTCTAAATGATGGAATAATTCTTGGGAGTACATCTTGTGATTACTCTACATCATGGAGTTATGGAGAAAAGAGTGTAACAATAGATAGTATGGCTAAAACTTGGAATACAACCCCTACTCTTTTCTTTGCAGACATAGAAGATGAAGTGGACCGTTATTTATATTTAAATGGGAAATTCACAACAATAACAATTCCAAGTGGATACTGTCTATATACTATTGAAGTATCAGGAAAAGGAACATTTACATTATATGAGAATGAGGAGCCTGTAACTTTTGAATTATTTGGAATATCTAAGATATATATAATATGCTATAAACAAAAGTCTGAAACTGTAAAAATAAGAGTATCTGGGTTAAATATATCATGGGCTTTTATGTCTTCTTGTTACTATTTCACCAAGAAAACACAAAATGTAAAAAATACAGTTGTAGTGACAGAATCAGTTTATGGGAACTTTGACACAGATAAGGGAATAACATTCCCAGCAACACCAGGAGAGCCGCCAATTCCACAAATACCAGCAATAGGGTTATTGGGATATAATGATTGTTTTATGGATTTTTATTCTATGAAAAAAGAGGGAACAAATAAAAATGTGGCTTCTTTATCAGAATTTACTTTTAGTGACTCTAGTTCTATTAGAAAGACTACTCATGTATCATTTCCTCATGTCATTAGCTTAAATGGAGAAATAAATCTAGAAAATACCCGATATTTGAGTTATTTGCAGTTAGGAACATTAAATAATCCAGTAGTGTGGGAAAATCCAAAATTGAAACTGTTTATTTTTCATCATCCTGATTTAAACTTAACAATATACACAAAAGGAGCAGTTCCTTTTGAAATAGAGATTACTCCAGAATATTCGGCTTCAAAAGTTAAGATTAATTTTAAAGATTCAGAGGTGGTCTAATGGGAAGAGTGGTTATAGATGGAGTTGAATTTTTATTCAACAAACTTTATCGAGATGGGGCAGAAACTGATGAAATAGTAGCAGATATGTTTAGTGGAAATAAACTTATCACATATGTTGAAATGGAAGCAGTAACGATTATAAATTATGGTGCTTTTTATGCTTGCTCTAATTTGACTACTGCGATTTTCAAAAATTTGAGAGTTTTAGGGAATCATGTTTTTGCAGGTTGTAATTTTAAAACAATAGATATACCAAATGTGATATCTATTGGGAATTTATGTTTTGCTACAAATAGTTTAGAAAAAATTACTTTAAATGATGAAATAACAGAAATAGAATATGGAACTTTTAATGGTTGTCAAGAATTAGTAAATATACATTTACCTGAAAATTTAGAGAAGATAGGAGAAAGAGCCTTTTATAATTGTAAGAAGCTTTATATAGAAAAATTACCTGAAAATCTTAAAACAATTGGAGTTGGAGCTTTTTATGGTGTAGAAAAATTAGCAATAACCCAATTACCAAAGCAAGTGAATATAATTAGTGATTTTTGTTTTGAGAAATGTTATGGTTTAACAAATTTAACACTTGGAGGGGTTGGGTATCCAGTAATAACAATAGGAAATAGTCCTTTTTATAATTGTACAAATTTAAAAAAATTGACAATATATACAACAGGCGGACAACCACTTGCAGGTGCTCCATGGGGGGCAACAAATGCAACAATAACTTATTTATCAGCATAAAGGAGGAAAAAATGAAAGTATTAAATAATTTTGATTTTACACTAAATGAAGCCAAAAATATGGTATTACATAAATTGTCTACTGCTCCATCAGGAGTAGAAGGACAAATATTTTATAATACAACAACAAAAAAAGTTGTAATAACAGGGGAGATGATAATATGAAAAATTTAGGTGAAGTTATAGACATAAAAGATATTCCAAGAAAAAAAGATATTCTTACACCAACTGAAGTTACAGTAGGGGATGAGATTAATCATAAATTGATGTCACAAATTCCAAAAAACTTTATAGCTTTTGATAATTTTTTTAATATCAAATATAGTGAATATGATGAGTTAGCTAATAATATGGGAATATCATCAACTACTGAATTTTACTGGGAGGAGATAAAACCTACTGTTGAATGTTTCTCTTTTGATAATGGTTTGAATAATGGAGGAACAAAAACTAGTGAAAGCTCATTAGCCTCAATTATTCAAAATATGATAGGGGGACTTTATAGAAGTGATAAATGGAATAATAGATACTTTAGAGAAATAAACAATGAGTCGAACAGCTTTACTAGTGCTTGTTTGTATATAATGCTAAAAGGTAGCGTAATAGAAGAAATAATAAACAATAATGAACCAGTCTTAATAGTTGCAGAATCTACTATGACAAGACAAAAAATTAATGATAATGGACAATTAATATATGCATATGAAAATTTTGTTGGAGGATCTACACAATTTTTACAAGGAGGGAATTATAACTTTGCAAATAATGCTCAATCAATTGAAACAGGAAAAATAGATTATGATTTTTATGCTAGTAAATTTTCAACTTATATAATAGGAGCTTATTTTTTCAATACACTAGCATGGGAAACTAACCAATTAAAAGCAAATATTTTTAATTTTAATTCTCCAACAAAAGACACAACAATGATAGGTTTGGGAATAAACTTTACATCTATTTTAAAAGATATAACTTTTCAAAATTTTAAAGTTTTTAGAAGAGTTAGAGGAGCAGGAGAATTATACATGGATTTACCTCCATTCTATTTTGTTCCACAATATCAAGATATGGCCAAATATAATTATTCAGGACAAGGAGATAATGCAATAGCAAGTAAAGAACTTACATATAGATTAGGAATAAAAAAATATATAGGGAATAAAAATGCTTAAAAGGAGGGTACTATGAAATACGGATATAATGAAAATGGAGATAAAATTTATGAAAATATTCATGGATACTATTATGATGAAAATGGAGATTGTTACTATGTTTATAAACCAAGCATTAATAACACTAAATGGAATAAAGAAAAAAGAGAATGGGAATGGGAAATTCCTGCAATCAATATTGAAAAGTATAAAAAAGAAATAGAATCATATAAATCTCAAATCTTGGAAACAGGTTTTATATTTAATGGACATATTCAAAAATGTAGGGATAAGGACCTAGCCCTTTTGAGTAATGCAATATCAGCATTAGAGGATTCAGGAGAAGAAGGACTTTCATGGGCTTTTTCAGATGATGATATTGTCAAAATAAGTTTGGATCAATTTAAGCAAATGAGAATAGTGGGAATGTCATTTATTACTACTGTATACGGAATAGAAGCTCTTTTAAAACGAAGTGAACCTGATTTAAACTTAAACTTGGAAAAATTTAAGAAAATGATAGATGAAAAATCAGAGGTTAAAGTAGGATAGGAGGAAAAAGAATGAATATAAAGCAAATAATGGAGAATATAAATTTAGAAAAGATTATGTATGTAATATCTCTAAATGAAATATCAGGAAATGAAAATGTCATATATAAATTTAGTTATGCAGGTGGAAAATCAGGTTATAGTTTTGGAAGAAGCCAGTTTGATGTGACTAATAATACAAAAGCTAGAAACTTCTTAAAAAATATCTGTGGCTTTACAAGTCAAGATATAGACAAACTATTAAATTTTGATAAGGATGTAAACTATCTTAATGAAAGATTGAAGTTATTCAGAAAAGATATAGATAAACTTGATAAGGAACATATAGAAGAGATAGTAAATTATGTGGCTTCACTTGAAAATCTGCCAAAATTTGAAAATGAAAAGACTTTTGTGCATTTAGTGGACTACCATAATCAATTTAATTTGAGTAAAGGTGGAAAAATGCACAATTTTATTAAAAACAAAAAAATACTTACTTCTCAAGATATTTTAAACTTTAAGTTGGGACTTAAATGGGGAAAAGAGAGACCACAAGATGTCAAAAGAAGATATTTTAATATAGAAAGCAACTGGAAATAATAAGGGGGAATTATGAAATTGCCAGTAATAGGGCTATTAATAAAAGTAGTAGAATTATTTTCAAAGAAGTCAAAAAATGGGGAGAAAACACAAGAGATTGAAACTTTAAAATTAGATATTTACAAAGAAGCTCTTGTGAATGTGTTATATGTGTTTATAATTCTAATAGTAATAAATATAATTTTTCCAAAATTTCAAATAGGAGATTGGATTTATAATATTACAGATAGATTATTAACATATATGATGGCACAGTAGGAGAAATAATAGGTGATTGAATTAATAAAAGAATCCTTAATTTAGATAAAATTTGGATTGTTATGATAAGGAGAAATTAGGTAAGTATTTTTATTTTCTTGATAAGAGATTTTGATAATTTGTTTAGAGCTTTATTAATTATGGTGGTATTTTGATATAGCAGGAGTTGCAAAAGAGTTTAATAAATAAAAAATTATTATATAAACATTATACAAGGAAGAAATAAAAAATGGAGGAGGAAATGGAAGAATTAATTGAATATTTCATAAGCTATGGAGCTTTAGGAATTATAACAGCATATTTTTTATGTAATGATTATAAAGATAGAGAAACTTACAGACAATTTATGTCAGAATTAATGAATAAAGTAAATGAACATGAAAGAAGAATTACAGCTTTGGAAGATGAGAAAAAGTAAAAAATAGGGCTGCCACAAATTGATGATTTTTACACATTAATTTGCACAGCTCCATTTTTTTATAAAATTAAGATAGCCAGATAACCCCACCAGGACCAACAGGAAGATTAAATGTCATCCATACAACTATCTGAACTATAAATATACAAAGGAATACAAATGAGTAGGGAAGCATAGCTGCAAATAAAGTTCCCATACCTGTATTTTTATCATATTTTTGAGCTGTTGTAAGTAATATAGCAAAGTAGGCAAATAATGGAGTAAGATGATTAGTAGAACAATCTCCAAGTCTATATATAGCTTGTGTGAAAGCTGGATGTATATTTAATTGTATCAGCATAGGAACAAATATTGGACCCATTAAAAGCCATTTTGTTCCACCACTTCCTATGAAAAGATTTACAAGAGCTGTCAGTAACAGGAAACAGACAACTATTATTTGTGTAGGGATTGGAAGAGAAGCAAGAAAATTTCCACCTTTTATTGCGAGAACTTGAGCAAGATTTGATTTATCAAAAAGGAAAAGAAATTGTCCGATAACTACTGCTAAAGCTATAAAGCCAGATAATGAAGATATAGATTCAGACATCATAGTATAAACATCATTTATACTTTGAATCTTTTTTATAGTTATTGCATAAGTAAGTCCTGCTAGAGAAAAAACTATTATTATAATAAATTGAAGGCACTGCATAAGTGGAGCTCCAAATATTAATGAGTGATTTATTGGATTTCTAAGAAAACTATTTTGTGGTATACAACTTACTATTAGAATAATTAAAAATATTAAGACATTTCTTCCAGCTTTTTTCACAGCTTTTCTTTCTTCATCTGTTATTGCCATATCAGAATTATCACTTTCAGTAAATTGATATTCACCAAGCATTGGTTCAATAATTTTTATAGTAACAATTGCTGAAGCGATTATTACAAGAATAGCTGAAACAAATAGGAAAAAATATCCATTCAATAGAGGCATATCAAAATTAGGAAGGATACTTGTAGCTGACTGTATAGAAATTGGAGTAAGAACTACGTCCCAGCCTCCAGGAATGAGGGAAGTGCTAAATCCACCACCAACAGATGCATAACCTAGAAATACTCCAGCTAAAGGATTTCTTCTAAGTCCATAAAATATTGCTCCTGAAATAGCAGGGATAAGAATAAAGGCAGCATCTCCAGCCTGATTTCCGAGCACTCCTATAGTAGCTATTACATATATAGCTATATTACCTTTTCTCCCATATAATCCCAATTTTATTGCAGATGTAAAAAATCCACTTCTGTCACAGAAACCAGTTGCTATACCAAGTATAATAACGACACCAAGAACAGGAAAGTTTTGGAAATTTTTAACAAAATTAGGAACTAAAAGCATAAATCCTTTTAGGCTTATAAGATTTATTACAGATATAGTTTCTCCAGAAGTAGGGTGTATAGCCGAAACTCCTAATTTACCTAAAATAAATGAAAGCCCTAAAACAATAATAATAATATAAAGGAATAAAGCCATAGGATGTGGCATTTTATTTCCCACAACTTCTATCCAATTAAGAAACCCACTTTTTTCTTTTTCTTTCATAATCTATCCACCCCTTAGATATTTAAAAAACATGAAGCAAATTTTACTGTAGAAATAACACCAGTGATGAAAGCATTTTCATCAAGGTCAAAATGAACATTATGATGTTCAGCTGTTGAGCCAACTTTTTCATTCCCTGCTCCTACAAATACAAATAAAGTTGGACATAGAACTGAATACTTATTGAAAGATTCAGAAGCATACCATTTTTCTTGAAGGATAAGTGCTCCTTCAGGAAGTATTTCACTTAAGTGTTTTGCAGCAAAAGCAGATAGTTGTGTGTCGTTTATTGTAGGATTGGCAGCTATTCTCATATCAGGAGCAAATTCTATTGAACAATTTTGTGATTTAGCAGCATATGTAGAAACTTCTTTGATAAGATTAAAAGCTTTTTTTCCTTCTTCGATATTAAAATATCTTATAGTCCCTGTAATAGAAACCTTATCAGGAATTATATTTGCAGCAGTACCACCATTGATAGTGGCAAGACCTAATGTTACAGTTTCATTTGAATCTATTCTGTTAACCCATGCAGAAGACAATGACATTAGAACGTTGGCAGCACCAAAAAGAGGATTAATAGAAAGATCAGGTCTTGAACCATGACCTCCTCTTCCTATGATATTCATATTTATGAGGGCAGCTCCAGCCATTCTTGGTCCAGGGTCAACACTGACAGTACCAGTTTTCATAAAAGAAGTAATATGCATTCCCCAGACTGCATCTATATTTTTTTTAGAAAGTACTTCTAACATTTTATCTATTCCACAACCTGTTTCTTCTCCTTCTTCAAAACAGAATATAATAGTTCCAGAAAGGAAGTCTTTAAGTTTGACTAAGATTTTCATAGAACCAAGAAGCATAGCCATATGACTGTCATGACCACAAGAATGACATGCTTCTGGTCTTTTAGAAATATATTTTTTCTTACCAGACATATTAGTTTCACTTTCAGACATTTTCAAAGCATCTATATCACTTCTTAAAGCAAGTGTTTTTCCAGGGTTTTTACATTTTAAAGTGGCAATAAAACCAGTTGTTGAAACATTTTCAATAGGGAGTCCTAAAGCTGCAACTTCCTTTTTTAAAAATGCACTTGTATCAAATTCCTGACCAGAAATCTCAGGGTTTTCATGCAAATATCCTCTTGTAAGTTTTACATATTCTTCAACTTCTTTAGCAGCTGATAGTATCATTTCATTTGACAACATAAATTTACCTCCCAAATATTTTTATGCAGTTAGATTATAGTTTTTTTAAAGCCTTGTCCAATCTTTCAAGAGCAGCTTTAATAACCCATGAAGGAGCAGCAAGATTTATTCTTTCATATCCTTCTCCTGATTTCCCAAATATATATCCTTCATCTAGAAATAATTGTGCTTCATTAGTCATAAAATCTTCCATTTTTTTAGGATCCATGCCTAGAGCTCTAAAATCTATCCATTGGAGATATGTACCTTCAATAAGAGGAGCTTTTATCTTAGGATAATTTTTTTCAAAAAACTCTTTTACTATTTTTTGATTTTCATCTATTACAGTTATAAATTCTTCCAACCAGTTCTCAGCTTTTGTATATGCAAGTTCGCAGGCTTTATATCCTAAAATACTGAAAGGAAAACCAGAAACATTATTTATTTCTTGGATAAATTTTTCTTTGATTACAGGATTTTTAATAATGATATTAGATATTCCCATTCCAGCTAAATTAAATGTTTTAGAAGGTGCTGTACAAGTTATGGTTCTGTCAGCTAATTCATCAGATAGTGTTTGAAATACTGTATGTTTATAGCCAGGCATTATAATATCATGATGTATCTCATCAGAGATAACAGTTACATTATTTTTAAGAATTATTTCTTCAAGTTTTTTTAATTCTTCAACTTTCCATACTCTTCCTACTGGGTTATGAGGACTGCAGAAAAGGAAAAGTTTATTTTCAGGTTTTTTTGTAATTTCATCAAATTTTTCAAAATCTATAGTATAATATCCATTTTTTTCTATCAATGGACAATCAACCAAAGTTCTTTCATTAAAATTTATAGCATTGTAAAATGGATAATAAACAGGGCTCATAATTACAACTCCATCACCAGGTTTTGTAAAGGCTCTGATAGCAGTGAAAAATGCAGGAACAACCCCAGCAGTATTTACTATCCATTGAGGTTTAATAGAAAAATTATGTCTTCTCTGCATCCAATCTACAACTGAATCAGTAAATGCTTTATATGGGGAAGTATATCCTAAAACTGCTGATTTTAAATATTCTCTTAACCCTTCTATTATTTCAGGAGCATTTTTTAGTTCCATATCTGCAACAGATAAAGGAACTATATCTTCTCCGATATTGGGATTTGTTTTATACATTTGCTCCCATTTTGATGAACCAGTATTTTTTCTAGAAATTAAAGTATTAAAATCATATTTCATATATTCCTCCTATGATATTTATATTTTATTGGTTTAATAGTTAAGTATCTAATCTATCTTAATGAAAATATACTACTATATTTTTAATTTGTCAAATTTTTTTATATTAAAGAGAAAAATAATTATTAAAAATTAGATAATATAATATTTTTAAAAAATAAAAAAGACTAATGAAATATAGAAATTAAATTTAAATTTTTTGTTAAGTCACTCTTTTCAAATCTTAGAAAATTACTTAATGCTATATATATTTGATAGTAAAATTAAACATAACTTTAGTGCTTGATAATTTCTTCTTTAGAAATTTTAATATAAATACTAATAAAATATTATTATGTAAAAAATAAAAAATTTTAAGTTTGCTTTTTAAAAAAGGTTATAGAAATATAATGGAATAAGATGGTACAATATAATTGAAAAAATAAT
>OGCU01000386.1_pt1 | contig 21825 bp, 16 predicted proteins | sample 1570251 | NCBI WGS metagenome assembly OGCU01 (sample SAMEA2582182, study PRJEB24529) | metagenome | biome: Human gut stool | place: China | collected 2011
TCGCTCACAGACGAAGTGAACCAGCCACTTGCAAGACATGGCAGAAAAATCTGAAAGATTTCCCTGCCACCGTGTCTGGATCACTCCGTCTTTAAAGTGGTAATATTATTAAACTAATTCTGAACAATTTCCTTATTATTTTTCTTTGCGTTTATATTCTAAAGGAATTTTTCTTTTTCTCATTTGATTTTCAAATAAAGAAAATTCTAAATTATCATAAAATGTAAAAATTCTTTTCCCCTCAATATATATTTTTAAAGAACCTTTCTTAGTATAAACTCCTTTGGTAATATCATTAAAATTATATGTCCTAGTAATCCCATAAAATGAACGGTATTTGATTATATCACCATCTACAATTACTCTCCAGATTGCACTATCTAATGTTAAAATAGCAAAAAATATGACAAAGACAGAAACTGATATTACTTCCGATATATCAAATTCAGTAAAAAACACCGTATAAAAAAGGCAAAATGAAAATAAAAACATACCTAACGAAAAAAAGGGAAAGAACATATTATCATTTTGTATAACATAGCTTTTTTCATCTTTATTTCCGTCTTCATTTTTCCGTTTTCTCTTTTCTAAGATACATAGTATTCCCCAGACAAATATCCAAGGCAGTATCATGAGTAATAATGTGTTTTCTAATATCTTTTCCATATATCTCTCCACGTTTTCCAAAATTGATAAATATATTATAGCACTTACCTCATTTCAGTTCATTACTTTTCTGCTATCTGTCAAAATATTTTTTATCCCATGCCTTATCAAGAGTGCAAGCATTGCTTACGCAACAAGCTCTTGACAATTCATGCTCTAAAAAATGATAGATAATCAAGCAGAAAAAAGAACAAATTATGCTGTGTTACAGCAACAAAAAGACATCTCATATCTTGTATGAAATGCCATTTTGTTTTTTTTATGTTATTTTCTTTGTCGTATCAAGGTTCTTTCAATCGTAGTAAATTAGTGGTAAATTTCTTTTGTATTTTCATTCATATTGCTTAAAGTTCCTGCGTTTATGCGGATAATAGGATTTTTAATCTTTTTGGTATAAAAAAGCAGGAGACCTTTTCAGATTTCCTGCTCAGTAGAGTTGTGAAGATGTTATTGTTGTTATTTAATTTCAATGTTCGTCATAGTTACTAACCCAAGACGAACTAAAATAGTTTGTACGATACGACACCAAAAAATACCTAGAATCAGGAGCAAAGCATATAAAATAATTGACGCTTGTAAATATTGTCTGCCAAAGTGAATAAGAATAAGCAGTGGAGACATTAATATTACAAAGAATATAATGCTTGTAATTATTTTTTTTATATTTTTTGTATCTGCTAAATCAAATTCAGCTCCACAAGAACATTCGTTAGGTATTCCTCCTTTTATTTCAGTACCACAGTTCATGCAATATAGTTTCTTCATTCTAATCACCTCTACAACCTGGAATTGTTCTATTATTATCTTTCAATTTCTATACTTAAAGATTTTCCAGATTTATCACTTTGAAAATTTTCATAATACCAAAAATAGAAAGGCTTTTCACAAAGTTCAAAATAAATAATTTCATCGGGTTTTTTATTTTCTATTTTTGCATTGTAAATATCTTCATCATGTACAAATCCATATAAAAAGCGACTATTGTCTGGACTGATATTTAAGTCTTGCAATCTATCACTTAATGCTAACTGTGATTTTAGTAACGACATCGTATCTTTGTCATACGGGCGGTCTTTCTTTATAACCTCATGTACACTTGTAATATAAGCATATCTCTTTTTACCATCTATTTCCTTAATTTTGAATTTTGAAAATGTCAAACTTGACTCTATATCGTTTTTTTCTGATATATACAAAACACTTTTATAGTTTTCGTTTTCAAACTCCTTTATAATCTTATCAATATGTGTTTTATATTCTTCGCCTTGTTCAAACTCAATAGAGGCACTTAACAGAGCATCCTGTATTGAGTTTGCATAATTTTTATCAGAAAGTAAACTTTCTTTTGAGTTTAAATCTTCTATTGGATAATATTTTGTTATTTCTTCCGGAACATATTTATCGTTCATTTCTGTTCTTTGTATTAAACTATTTCCACCTGTTATTTGACCTAAATATCCAAGCCCTAGAAAAACACTAAACACAAAAATAATTATTCCCAATATTATCCAAATTACCTTCTTTTGTTTAGTCATAAGATTAAGCCCTCTCAATTTATTGATTGTTAAATACAAATTTATATGTTTCTCTGTATTCACATTATACCATTTTCCACTACCCGCTACAATATTTCAAAATCTTAAGACTACTTTTTTCTGCTTTTGAAAAGCTACTTTACCGTCCATAATTTGTAAAGGGTGCCAAAGCATTGCTTACGCAACAAGCCCTTGACAAACCACAGCCTGATAAGTTTAGAGTAATCAAGCAGAAATGAAATAGTCTGCTGTTTCAAGGCAACGAAAAAGAGATACCAGCACATTTATGCAGTATTTCTAACTTAATCACACTATTCTTTTATTCGCAAGCAGGAAAACACAGGTTATTTCTTAATATCCTTTTGTTTGGGAAACTCCGGTTTCCCACTTATTCACCGCAGGTGCTGTCACGCCGAGATAAGATGCCATCTCTTCCTGTGTCATATTCTTTTCTTTTCGATACTTTCTGATTACCGTTCCAATTTGCATAAATCCTCATCCTCCATTTTTTATTTGCAAGGGCCTTTGCTTATTTATATCATAGCAAACAGAAGCGTTATGCACAATTGAAGGTCGGTTAACTTATCGGAATATTTATTAACCAGTGAGAAAGAATCCCTTAGGATTTTCTTTAGAAATTTCATAATTCTTTTCTTCTTTCGACATATTTTACTCACAAATATCCTTTATAATAAACTTATCAAATAAAAGAAGACAACGGTTGTATTTAAAACCTTATTTATGGCTGTTGGACTTCGCCTAACAATTACGTTTTAAAACGTTTACATATATTTTTCTCCTTTCTCAGGCTGGCACATTGGTGCCGGTCTTTTTTTATGTATTCTTACACCCATTTACGGATATTTAACTTCTTCTATACAAAAATGTGTAGTACGCATTCTTAAATACACAAAAACAGAGAGATAATTACTTATCTCCCTGAAAATTAACGCTTTATCAGCGTTTCACAAAATATTCCTCATACCATACAAGGAAGGTATAAATTGTCCACACTTTTCTCCAATTGTCAGAGTTTCCATTTACATACTCATCAAAAATTGCGTTAATCTCGTCCACATTGAAGAATTTCTCTGCCATCTCACTTTGGAACTTCGCACGCACATCTTGATTGTAACGATCATCTGCCATCCAAATTCGAATCGGCACAATAAATCCAAGTTTCTTACGGAAAGCAATCTCCTCAGGAAGAACCTTCGCGGCTGCAGTACGAAATGCCACCTTGTTCTGTTCATCATTGACTTTATATTTAGACGGCATTCTCGATGCAATATCAAAAATTCTCCGGTCTGTCAGTGGCATACGGATCTCCAATCCCGCCGCCTCGCTCATCTTATCGACATTAAGGTAAATATCTCCTTCCAGCCAAATCTGAATATCGACATTGGACATTTTCGAAAGTGGGTCTAACCCTTCCATCTCTTCATAAATCGGAGCCGCAACTTCAATCGGCAGCACATCTGGATCATAATGCTTCAAAATCTTTTGTTTCTCATCTTCTTTCATGATGTTCGTGTTTCCAACATAAAAATCCTTCAGATTCTCACCGTATCGCTCTGCATTGCGATACATATTATATCCTCCAAAGAACTCATCTGCTCCTTCACCTGAGTAGCAGATCTTCGTATGCTCTGCTGTCGCTTTACATCCGATTGCAAAAACAATTGCTGACGCATCCCCAAGTGGCTGCTCCATATTGTACATGACATAAGGTACTGTCTCAAAATACTCCTCCGGCGTGATAACGCGTCTGGAAAATGTTCGTCCAAGAAGGTTTGCTGTCTCTTCTGCCATCCTTGATTCGTCAAATCTCTCTTCCTCATATCCACAGCAATCTGCTACTTCCGCCTCAGACATTGCAAGCACATAGGAAGAATCCACGCCGCCGGATAAGAACGATTCTACCGTCTCATCCTTTGCTTTCACTTCCGGCATGATTTCCTGAAGTGTCGTATGGATCTCATCTGCCCAGTCTTCCAATGATTTACTTTCATCTGGATGAAACTGCGGACTCCAGTATCGCTCAATCTTTAATACTCCATCTTTCCAGATCAAGTAACGTCCCGGCATCAATTTTTTTAATCCGCGGAAAAATGTATTCTCACCCGCAACATATGTCAGGCTCAAATACAGCTGAAGCATCTCCTCATTCAATTCTTTTTTGAATCCCGGCTGCTCCATGATCTTTCGGATTGTTGTGCCATAAAGAAGTGTCCCATCTTCTGTCTCATAATAGTAAAACGGTTTTGTTCCAAACGGGTCTCTCAGACAGAACAACTGATTGTTCTCCTCATCCCACAAGGCAAATGCAAACATGCCGTGCATGTGATCTGCCATCTCATATCCCCATGTCTCATATGCTTTCACCAAAATCTCTTCTTCCCGTTCTTTGCGCGGCAGCAAAAGAGAAATCCCAAGCCGCTCACAGAGTTCTTCCCAATTGCGGATATGTCCTCTGTATTCCTGTACTTTTATCATCTGTATCATCTCCTGTAAATGTGATTTCATCCTACTTTGATAGTACGATTATAACGCAAATCAAAAAAACCGCCAAGTGTTTGTTTCTCAAAACGGAAGGTTCTGAACTATTTCCTTATAAAATTCCATATTTTTTCTTGATGCGCTCTAATTTTCGTTCCATCGGTCCCGCCAGAAAGAACAGGAACACCATTGTGGAAATCCCATGCACGATATTAAACGGCAGACCACTTGCATACATTGCCGCAAGCGCCTTCCACGAAAATCCGGTGCCAAACATAGTAATGGAAGACGTATCCATCAAAAAGCCATAGATTACAAGTGTCGCAATTCCCCCATACAGGCATAAAATCAACTTGCTTTTCTTATATTTTTCCCGTTTTCCACGGAACAATAAGCCTGCAAGAAACCCAATAATGCCAAACGCAAACATTTGCCACGGTGTCCACGGTCCCTGACCGAAAAAGAAATTAGAGACAAATCCCGCAACCGCACCTGTCAAAAAACCTGCTTCTGCGCCGAGACTGATTCCGGTTATGATTACTATGGCTGTCACCGGCTTAAACTGTGGCAGCATAAAAAATGCCATACGCCCAACAACTGCAATCGCGGCCATAACCGCAATCAAAAGCACTTCCCTTGCCTGTGGTTTCCGATCTTCAAAAATCATGCAAAACGGTATCATTGCAAGCCCAATAATACACAAAGCAATGAAAGATGTGCTTCTGTCATTCAGGAAAAAGATTCCGAAAAAAATCAAACACGGAATCGCAAACAGAATCAAAAAAATGGAAACTTTGGTTCGCTTTCCGATTTTTTTATCCTCACGCACACTTCTCTGTATATACATGATCGCCTCATACTCAAACTGCGTATCCAAAAGCTTTCCGACCGCTGCAATCATCACTAAAGCAAGAATCAACTGTGCATATGGAAATGCTGTCAGCTGAAGATAGCTGTGTATCGTCAAATTGATAAAATGACTCTCTCGTCCAATCTTTTCATTTAGAAACAGGTTTCCCTGCATGTTTGCCGCAAATGCCAGTGCCGGCAAAATTGCCGCTACCAAAAAGGTGAGACGAATATATACTACACTTTTTTTCTTCCACCTATATGCTGCAATCGCAGCACCAATCAGGAGAACTGTCAAAATAATTGCAAAGACCTGCAAGGCAATACTCCACTGCCCAATCGTTTTTATTTCCTCCGCCGTCAACAGTTCCATGGAAAGTTTTCCTCCTCCACGGATACTTTTCTGTATATTATCCACACATTCTGACACATTCCACAACGTATATGAAGTCTGAAGTTTTGAGTATTTCAAGACCGGCATGGAAAACCACGGCAGAAACAGTTCAGCAACAACCATAAATCCACAAGAAAAAATCGGCAGCATCGCCTTTGTATCTACTCCTGTCGCCTGTTTTTGCTGCATGCTTCTATCACTTCCTTTACTGTTACTGCATCCGGATATAACTGTCTCGCCATCCGGTTTGCCGCTGTTGTATAAAAACTATTTCCGACAAAAAATGCTTTTGCACTTTGCGAAGTTATAACACTTCCATCAAAAAACATTGCACACGTATCTCCATAAGAAGCACAAAATTCAATGTCATGCGACACCATCAGAATTGTGACACCTCTCTTTTTCAGACGCTCAAAAATATCCGCAAGTTTTTGTTTGTAAAAACCATCAAGACCTTTTGTCGGCTCATCCAAAAGCAAAATCTCAGGTTCCAGGAGAAGCACCTTTGCCAGAGCCGCCCTTTGCTGCTCGCCGCCGCTTAGGTCGTACGGATGCATATCAAGCAGATGACCGATTTGTGTATCTTCAATCACACGCTCCATTTGCTTTTCATATTCCTTTTTTCGCTGGATATGAAATCCAGAAAACATTTCCCACAAGTCCTCACGGACTGTGTTTCCCACAAAAAGACTTTGCGGGTTCTGCGGAAGCACCCCTATCAAACCATGAAACAATTCTTTTTCCTTTCGCTTGCGAATATCCTTTCCTTTCAGCAGGATTTTCCCTCGATAAGGTCTTCGAATTCCGGATAAGTGATAATGTCGTACTTTTCCCAGTTCCATTTCCGCCTAACATGCAGAAAAGTTCGCCCTTTTTTACCTGCAGGGACAGATCTTTCACGACATCCGGCATCTCTTTTTCGTATCGGAACCACACTTCCTTTGCCTCGATGACAACCTCATCTTTTCCTTTTGTACTCTTTTCGTTCTCTGTCTCACAGAATCCAGATTGCTCTTTTTCAAAATGTGCCTTCAGCCAGTTTCTCCCCTCGCAGACCGTCAAAGGGCATGTTCCGACCTGTCCCGTTCCATCATAAATCTGTACCGGACTTGGCATTGCAAGAAACAGATCATTTCCGGCAAGCGCCTTTCCTACCTGCCTTGGCTCATCATACAAGATTTGTCGTCCCTCCTCCAGAACAAGCACTTTATCTGCCATCGGAAACACTTCTTCCAAACGGTGCTCGATGATGATCACCGTCGTCCCAAGTTCCAGATTAATTTTCCGTATCGTTGCAAGGAATTCACTCGCCGCAATCGGGTCAAGCTGTGAAGTCGGCTCATCAAGCACAAGCACCTTCGGCTGCATTGCCATCACAGAAGCCAGATTTAAAAGTTGTTTCTGTCCTCCCGACAGTTCCTCCACATTTTTCGCAAACCAGTTCTGAATGCCAAAAAAGCTCGCCATCTCAGCTACTCGAAGCCGAATCGTCTGTTGATCATATCCGAGATTCTCAAGTCCAAATGCCATTTCATGCCACACTTTATCTGTCACAATCTGATTGTCCGGACTCTGAAGAACATATCCGATCTCACTTGCCTGTGTTCTGACAGATACCTGCTCCAAAGCGTCCCCCAAAAATCGAATTTCTCCACTTCTTGTCCCATATGGTGTCAGTGCAGTTTTAAAATGCCGAAGCAATGTCGTCTTTCCGCAGCCAGATTTTCCACAGATGACAATAAATTCTCCCTGTTCAATTGCAACATTCACCTCCTGCAAAGCCGGTGTCTTTGCCTCTGGGTAAGTAAATGTCAGATTTCTGATTTCAAATAGTGCCATTTTATATCCTCCACAATATTAATCACCATAGGAAGCATACACATTCCCCCATAAATGACATAGATCAAAAGTGTTTCCCAGTTTAACGGATTTCCCTCCATCATCGGGAAATATAAAAAATATACTTTTTTTGTTACAATTCCGCCAAGCACAATCAGGCCTGCTACAGCCATCACCGAAAATATCCTTTTGTCTCTCGTATCAAAACGATAGATGGAAAAATTAGTTCTGCCACGCAGTCCATATCCTCTCGACTTCATGGAATCTGCTGTCTCCACTGAATTTTCCAATGCCCACGTCGTCATGATTGAAAGAATTTTCATGCCGTGTTTTGCCTTTGCAAGTGTATTTCCATTTGTCACATCTCTCCCAATACACTTCTGCGCATCGGACACTTTTTCAATCTGATTTTTAAACTTCGGAACAAAGCGAAGCACCATAGATAAAATCAATGACATCGCCGGAATTAGTTTCCCAAACAGATAAATGAATTTATCCGAGGTCATAATGACCTGATAGCAGGAAAACCAGTTTAATACCGACACAAGCATCACACCGGACGCCAGTCCATATACAATGGATTCTAACGTCAGGGGATTGCCCGTTCGAAAGTAGAACAAAAGTGTCACTCCCTCATGATTAAAAAGAGGATTTACAAGTGCTGAGATCAAGAATACAGGAATCATGAGCCATAGAGCTGTTTTGAATGCTTTCTTTCCTTTAAGATAAATATAGTAAATAAAACCACTCACACAGGAAATCCCTAGAAAAACAGGGTGCCTCAAAAACATGGAGCACCCTATCACAAATACAAAATAAACAAAATTAATTATCGGATGATACGTACCAAAGTTATCTTTCCCCATTTTGATCCATCCAGCTTGTCCCCAGATCTCTTCCTAAATCACAGGTATAATTCCACTGGATTTCATCTCCTTCCTGAACTATATATCTGCTGCAGCCATAGTTTGGATACCACCCATTGACATTGTACATCCAGCCGGAATTCTGGCCGCAGTCAAACTCATACAGATTATTGATCGCTTCTATATAATTACTGTTGAACAGCGGATTGAAGGAATATTCCATATGCACACGGTTATTTTTCGTTTCACGGAGAAGGACATCAAAGACACTCTCTCCTTCATAAAACGTCACTTTTCTTGTCGCATAGATCACTCCGTCAGAAGGGATCAGTTTTTCTTTCCCTTCTGTCAGATTTTCCATATTGTCAAGAATCGTTGCACATGAAATGGTGAGATAGCAGGTCTGTTTCTTGCTTTTGTCAATTGTGATTTCTCCTGGTTCCACCGGATTTTGCATTCCTTCCGGAACAGGATTTGTCTGATATTGATCCTGTCCACTTCCGGTCCCATCGCTGTATGTAACATTGCTGTTGCTATTTCCGCTTGCTGCTCTGGATGATTTTTTCTCCTCATATTTGGAATAGTCAACTTCCCCGCCTTGTATCTTGTCTACGTCATAGTATTCTTCTTCCTTAGAAGTCTCACTTTTATCCGTATCCTTTTGACCGGAGGCATCATCCTCCATCCATGCATCTGAATCCTTCTGCTTATTTTCATTCTGCACTGTATTAGTAAGCGTTGTCTTTCCACAGCCTGTCGCTACACTGCTCATCAACACAGCGATCAAAAGCAGCCCTATGACCCTTTTCACTTTATGCTTCATCACCATCTCTGTCCCTTCTACGTCTCTTTTTTAGAGTGAACGAATATCCAAGTCCCGATACAACCACTGCGCATGCAATGAGCGCCCCGACAATATATGGCACAGACAAGGATTTCGTCTCTTCTTTTGTCCCCTGAAGAATAATCTCATCTGTATCGGCATCAATAAAATTGTCTTTTTCTTTTGTATCATCCTTCAGTGACTTTGTACTCGCCCTCTTATCGATGAAATACGCTCCGCCTTTTTCAATCAGAAATTTTGTCTGTCCATCTTTTACTTCCACCTTCTGCACATACTCCGCCTTCTGTTCCTTTGGATTATAATACAAAAGTAAATACTCTCCGTCTTCTTTTTCTACCGGCACTTCCACCTGTATAACTCCAGGAAATGTTCCTGATTGTTCAAAATACAGCACAGCCGGATGTTCCGAGAGCTGTTTGATCTCATCATCATATGGACTTGTACGTTTCAGTTCAATATTGATCTCTTTCTCTTCCTTGATATCTTTTCCATTCAATGTGAATGTGTACGTCGTTCCATCGGTCATTTTTCCTTCCATCTGAAGGTTCTTATCCTGATCTTTGACACGGGCAAGTTCTGACTTTGCAACAACATTGTCTTTCACTTCTGCTTTTACAGTTTTACTGTCATCTTTCTTGGATGTCGCCTGTGCTTTTGCAGTCGTCTTTTTATTCGACGTCTCCTTTACCTGCTCTGCTATTTCCTGAAGATTTTTGGTTCCTGTAAACACAGGCTCGATTGTTCCTGCATTCTCCGGCTCACTTTGAATATAATAAGTCCCGCCCTCTGAAATACTGCAGGTGAGATAGCCTCCCAAGACAGTTGCGGTTCCTGCTTTAACAGACTTTCCATTCTCCTGTTTATAAAGCACATAATCTTTGCTCGTAAATCCGCTGCACTTGATACTTAGGTCGATATTTCCCGGAAGTGTTCCGCTCTCCTCAGTTGTAAAAAAGTATTTCCCATCTTTCTTTTCGCTTGTCACTCCGGCTTTCATATCCGCAGGTTCATAATTGTTCGCACCTCTCAGTGTGAGTGTATAATTCCAGGTCTCATATACATAATCGATACTAGAGTCTTTCACATTTGTAAAAATCTCTTTTGCCAAAATTCCATTCTGCAATTTTTTTACGATTGTATCTGCCTGCAGCAAATCCGCTCTGTGTTCTACATATTCAAGATTCTCTTTTGGGATACTCTCGTATATTTTCAGTAGTTCTGCAATTTTTTCAGCATCTTTTAAGGTAACTGCCAGTGGATTGATTTCATTCCATATCTGTTCATCGAGACTCTCTACTACCTTTATCTGCTCCGAGATTTCCTCTAGTTTCTCTTGCAATCGGCCGCGAAATTCCTCTTTTTCTGCAAACTTTTTCATCTGATCCAATTCGCTGATCAATGCATACACTGTCTGCTGATCTTTGATTCTGATTTGTGCCGGAAGCACCTCAAGTTTTGCCCGAAAACGTGCAATATTTTCCGCAGTCTCTTCCTCCTCGTCGCCGCCGTTTTGCACATCAGTCATATCATATAATGTATTTTTTCCGTTTACAGCCCGGTTATATGCGACAAGTGCCATCGCGCCCTGATCTGTAGACATCGCATCTGCTGCATTCTCCTGTGGGGTATGCTTGAACGCACCGTCACTTAACTGATAGCTTAGGAGATAATCTAATACCGATTTACCATTTTTTATAAATGCTTCATCCGATAAAAGCTCCACATTCAATGTTGAAAGTGCGATTACAGTTTGGGCTGCACTTTCCAGATTCTCAGTTCCAAAACTTGCAAATCCGCCATTTTCGTCCTGCATCGTACTCAATGTCTGAAGCGCTTTTTCAACCGCGGTTTCAACCCCGCTGTTTTTCTCATAATATGGAGCAAGCGCCTGAATTGCCATCGCAGTCATATCCGGATCAGACTTCGTTCCACTTAACGCCCATCCTCCATCACTCAACTGTTTATCCAGTATCTGTTGAATCAGCTTTTCCCTTGTCGTCTGCTCCAGCCCTTTTCCCAAATCTTCTTCTGTAAGCTTTGGAATCTCATAGTTCTTCGAATCCAGCGCAAGCAACGCATAAATCGTACCGTTGACTCCCTGCCAGTTTACCTGTTTGAAGTTTGCAAGCGGATACAGCATGTTATATCCGTTGACATCCGAAGGATCCACCCCGATTGCCGTAAGCGCCAGCACTACTCTCGAATATTCTGTATATTTTCGTTTGTCCAGAACACCTTGGTTTTCCTCCAATGTCCGATACAAATTTGCCAGATAATTCTTTTTTGTCTCCTCCGGCAGATTCCCATACCTTGCCATTGCAAGCACAGACCATTCTCCGCCCAAAGTGTTAACGACCGGGTTCGTCACATGAGTCTTCAGATAATTTGCTGCTTTATCAAGACTTGCTTGCATATCTTGGTCTGCAATTTCATTTTCTGAAACTTCCACTGTCCCCTGAAAAAGAGTCTCCTCCGACTCTTTTTCATACAGCGCCGTTGATTCTCCCCCGGTTCCTCCTAGAATAACTTCTTCTTCAATTTCAAAATCCGCTGCACGAACAGGCATTGGGCTGCCTGCTGCAATCACCGCAGCAAGCATCAACGCTATTATTCTAACATTTCTTTTTTTCATTTTTATTTTCCTTGTCTTTTCTTTTTGACTACAACAACTGCAGTAATCACAACCGCGCATCCTGCAATCAGGTATACCAGGTACTCTATCTTTACACTGTCACCGGTTTTTATAGTTCCTGTCTGGCTGTTGCCGGAGCCATCTGCTGAACTTAATTTGTCTGTTGTACTTGCTCCGTCTCCTGCCATATCCGTCACAACACCAAAATCACCTAATTGTGTCACTTTCACAGTAATATAACCATCTGTAACAGTTCCGCTAAGTTTCTGCACTTCTCCGCCGGTATATAGTAATACATCCATTGTATTTCCATTATATTTTTTACCGACCGGAAGACTCAGCTTCGCTGTATCCGATAACGCAACTTCTTTTCCATCCTGACGAAGTTCTACATGATACAGTGCAAATACTCCTTTGCTTGACGGAATGGCTTTTCGAATCTCATCTACCGCCGCATCGTCTTTTGTCAATTTGGAGACAACAAGCTGCATGTCTTTTGTCAATTCTTTTCCTGTAAGACTCACTCCATACTGTGTATCTGTGAGTGTAATTTCTTCTTTTTCAGGCTCTTGTGGGTCTGGTTTTTCCGGATCTGGATTCTGTGAATCGTCCTCGTACTTTACAGTCACCTGATATGTCACTTTTGCATCCGGTTCCACTGGTGTCGTGTAGCTTACCGGAACCGAAGTGATGTTTACAATAGTTCCTTCTTCTACCGGAATCGCTGCTCCATAACGGTATTCGTTTCCATTTGACTGGATTGTGATTTTGTCATAGCGGTTAAAGCTTTCCGGTGCAAATGACACTTGCTTTGTATCTTTCGGAATTGTCAGTGTATATTCATATACATCTCTGCTGTATTGTGGAGCAAGTTCACCTGTATTAATTCCAAGTGATTTTAATTCTCCTGTAACATCCGTTGTGTCTGTCAAATCGTTTCCATAGTCGAGGGAATATTCCATTGTAACGATATCCCCATCTGCAAATTTTCCGTTTGCAACCGTAAAGTTACCTGCCCCATCATCTGTGAACCATCCGTTTAATGTTACAAACCAGCCACTCTTTTCACCACGCTCAAGCTGTTCCAAGCCATCAATTCCGGTCACATATGTTTTGTTCGAATCAAATGAAATTTCGATATTATTTTCCACACATGCACGCTCGATCGCATCAAGCATTGTATCGTCTTCATAAATAGACACTTTTACATTGTCTAAAATCACACCTTTTGCTTCCGGCCAGTCTTTTCCTTCCGGAGTCGAAACCATGTCCTGAACACTTACTGTCACAGTCCCAACCGGTGTTTTTTCCGGCTCTTCTAAAGATTTTACCGTAATTGTATATGTAACTCCATCTTTTAGCCCCAACAAGCTCATAAAGCTCGTCGGTGTTGATGTGATTTTAATTTCAGTTCCCTCTGATACCGGAATGGCGTCTCCATAGCGGTATGATTTGTCCCCCACACGAATCGCAACGTTATTATATCTGTTAAAGCTCTCCGGTCGGAACGAGACCTCCGTTGTATCCTTCGGAACTGTCAAAGTATATTTGTATACATCCCGCTTATATTCCGGCGATAAATCCCCTGTGTTGTTTCCAAGTGATTTTAGTTCTCCTGTTACATCTGTTGTATCTGTCAAATCACTTCCATAGTTCGTTGTATATTCCAACGTAATGACATCTCCATCTGCAAATGTCCCGTCTGCCACTGTAAATGATGCAAACCCTTTGTCTGTAAACCAACCGTTTAAAGTTCCCATCCAACCGCTTGCCGCTCCGCGGTCAAACTCCTCCAGGCCATCCACAGCCGTAATGTATGTCTTTGACGCATTCAAAGAAATCTTGATTCCATTTTCTTCGCACGCACGCACGATCGCATCCATCATCGAATCATCTTCATAGATAGACACATTCGTATTTTTCAAAATCACACCTTTTGCTTCCGGCCAGTCTTCCCCATCCGGTGTCGGAATCATATCCTGAATGCTTACTGTCACTGTTCCAACCGGTGTTTTTTCCGGCTGTTCACTCTTTTCTTTCACTGTCACTTCACAAGTTGCTGTCTTTTCCCCCGCTTTTGCTGTGATAACAGCTTTTCCTGCGCTCACTGCATTTAGCACGCCATCTTGATCTACTATGACAACATCTGTATGATCACTGCTCCACTCCACTGTCTGATTTGTTGCATCCGCCGGTGTCACAGTAGCCTGCAGAGATGATACATCTCCAACCTGTAGCTCTAATGTTTCCTGATCTAACGTAATGTTTTCAACCGGAACATCTTTTTTAACCGACACAGTAAAGCTTGGCAGTGTCGAAAACCAGTCTTTCAATACAGGTGCATTTAAGTTTGGTTCCCCTGAGCCATTTGCAGTAATATCTGCGCCGAGAGGACTTCCCCACCATTCAGAAAAAATTCCGTTTTGACTTGTGAATGTATACTCTCCTGCTTCCTCGAAGGTTACATCAAAATCATTGTTCGTCGCAAGATCCCACTGTTGACACTGACCTTTAAACTCGCCTAATGTCTCATTGCTGTAAGAAAGATATGTTGCATCGGATTTTCCCCATGCACTGTTCGATGTCCAGACCGGATTATAAATCGTAGCCAGCTTATACACTGGCATTGTCACACCGCGGAAACTGATATTTGCTGTGTCACCAGGCTCTAATGCCGCATCTGGATTCGTCTTATTCTCTACATTGATCTCAATAAATCTTGCATCAACGACACGATACAGCGATTTTACATTACCATCCGCATCTGTCGCTTCAATCCCGATGATATTACTCCGGTTTTCTAAGTTTGCAGTATATGTATTTCCATCTCCTTGGATTTCCAAACCATTCAATGTCACTTTTAAAGATTCAGCGCCGTCTGCCGATACCTCAAAAGTAAACGGAACCGTATCGCCTTCATTATAATAAATGGTATCATAATGACGCCAATTCTGCAGCTTTTCACTGCAGTTAATCGTAGCTGTCCCTGTCTCTCCCACTGTAAATACCGCATATGCTGTGTTCACAGGCGAGATTGCTCCCCATGTTTTTCCACCATATTCAACTGCATCATAGGTTACCTTCACTACTGACGTCCCTGGTTTTTCCGCTGTCACAACTGCTTTTTCAGTGGAACTTTCTGTATCCAGCGAAATGCTGTCGCCTTTAATGATCTCAAAATGAAATACCGGTCTCTGAACGTCATTTGCAACTGCATTGGAGATAATCTGTTCTACTCTCCAAGGCCGTAAATTTGTGGTATCCCCAACCTGCATTTCTTTTTGCTGATATTGCAGCCAGATGTCATTCTCAAAATCATCATAGACCTTTGCCTCTGTCTGAACACCTAAATATTCTTCACTGCCTGTCTGCACATTCTCTGCAATACTGTTCAACGGATATTGAACAACTACAGAGACAACCATCAACATCGCAAGCATAATGCTCACAACTTTATTGTGCCATTTTTTTCTGTTTCTTATCATTTTCCATTCTCCTATCTCTTTTTTTCAGATGAATGTTTTCTTCTTTCTGCCCTCCTTTTCTTTTTGTCTCGTCCCTTCTTTGTACATAAAAGCAGCCTTTCTGTTCTGAAAGACTGCTTTTTACTCACATACAGTGATTCCAAATCTGCACATAATTATGCCTATGCAATCACCAAAAGAAACATTCTTTCCAACCTAAAAACATTCTTTCCTATATACGGCAGGTCTCCTGGCTTCGCATCTTTCTTTGAAAACACCTTCTCAACATTATTCTGTCAATGGCCTATTGTCTCATCGTCCGCGTTACAGTAGAGGTGACTGCTCCGGTTTTTCACCGGATTCCCTTTTCATGCTTTTGTATCATTCAAAAGCAACCGCATACATTTTCACTCTTTTTTCATTTTTATTGTATACGACTCTTTCTGATACTTCTAGTTATTTTTTTGGATTTTTGAAATTTTTTTATTTACGTTCTTTCTTTTGCATGTCATCACGGATTTTCAAAGCCTCATCTGGATAATTCGTAATGACTGCCTCCAGTTCATTCTGAATAAAAAAACGCATATCTTGCGCATCGTTTACTGTCCACACACGGATCTTACACCCACTTTCTTTATACCTTTCCATAAAATCAGCCATTTTCAAATGATACACCGCCGGATGTAATCCACAAACCCCAGTTCCTTTTGCGTAATTTTCCACATTCAGAATTACATCGCTGTACAAATATGCAGTTTCTGCCTTTTGATCCAATTCCTTTATTTTCTGTACACTATAATGGTTAAACGAAGAATAAATTACCCGCTTGTGCATCTCGCGGTTTTTCACAATCTCAAGTACCTTTTCTTCTAAGCCTAAATACCAATAGATTCCCGTTTTCAATTCAATATTCACTTCCATTTTGCTTGCTTTTACCAATTCCAGCACTTCTTTCAGTGTAGGGATTGAAATATTCTCATATCCCTCCATATGATTATCGAACGAAAACTTCCTCAATTGAACCAGTGTGTAATCTTTTACCAGGCCCTTCCCATTACTTACACGATCAATCACCTCATCGTGGATTACAACGACTTCTCCGTCTTTTGTCAGCTGTACATCCAACTCAATTCCATCTGCTCCCATCTCCATCGCAAGAGCAAATGCCTCCAATGTATTCTCCGGCGCATATCCGCTGGCTCCTCTATGTGCAAATATTTTTGTCATCATTTTTCATCTCCAATTCACTTTTCAGATAACATTAGAATACACCATCTTTTTCACTCATGCAAATCTTACACCGCCAATATAAACGGCTTTTTTTCCACCGTAAAAACCGGCAGTCTGACGCCATAGATTTCTTCTAACAGTTCTTCCGTCAAAATTTCCTCCGGAACTCCCTGTCCAATCATTTTTCCTTCTTTCATCGCAAGTATCTCATCGCTATAATACAATGCCTGATTGATATCATGCAGCACCATGACAATGGTAAGCCCATATTCCTCATTCAGTCTGCGCACCAATTGTAATATCTGTATCTGATACCGCACATCCAAATAGGTCGTCGGCTCATCTAAAAGCAGAAGCTCTGTATCCTGTGCGAGTGCCATCGCAATCCACACCCGCTGCCTTTGTCCCCCAGACAGCTTTGAGACCGGACGGTTTCGATATTTTTCTGTGCGTGTCACCTCCATCGCCCATTCTACTCTTTCCACGTCTTTTTCGCTCATCTTAAAGCTTCCGGTTCTTCGATGGGGAATTCTCCCGTAGCCGATCAGCTTCTCCACGCTCAAATCTGCCGGTGCCGTATGATACTGGTGCACAATCGCAGCTTTTTTTGCCAGATCCTTAAGTTTCATATTCCGAAGATTTTCACCATAAAGACAAATTTCCCCTTGATCAGGCTTTAAATTCCTTGTCAGCAGTTGGAACAATGTAGATTTTCCACAGCCATTCGCACCGATCAGAGTTGTGATCTTCCCCTTCTGCAGTGAAAATGACATTTCCTGAAGTACCTGATGCTCTCCATAAGAAAAAGAAAGATTCTGCACTTCATAAATCAATTTCTGCTCATTCATAGTTCTGTCTTTGACCTCCTTAATAATAAAATAAAACTTGGTCCTCCAATCACTGCCATAACTACCGCCGCATTAATCTCGTATGGATACGCAATCGTACGCCCGATCGTGTCGGCGAGCAATAGCGTAAATGCCCCGAGAAGCATCGTGTAAGGAATGAGTACCTTATGACTGTTTCCGACCAGCAGCCTTGCAATATGTGGCACTAAAAGTCCCAGAAAACTGATGCTTCCAACTACCGCAGTACTGATTGATGCCAAAAGTACAGCTGCTGCAGACACTATAAGACGCACCGCATTGACTCGAATTCCAAGTGAGCGGATTGTCTGATCTTCCAATCCAAGAATATCGCATTTTGACGCTAAAAAGACAGCCAAAACAAGCCCAATCACTGCATAGATGAAAAGCATCCGAAAATCCTCCCATGTTTTCATCGTAATATTCCCGTTCACGATACTAGCTGCCCCACTATAATTCGCTCCCATCATGCTTTCTCCGGCGGACATCAGCCCAGTAAAAAATGCATTCACCGCCACACCGGTCAAAATCACCCTGAGAGGACTCAAATCCCCCTTCCAGGAAAGCAGATACACAAGTCCACACGCAAAGACACCTCCTAAAAACGCAAATACAGGAACCGCCAGATACAGTGATGGCGCAAATGCCGTCACAAGCACTGCCGCCATTCCTGCGCCGGAGCTAATTCCCATGATTCCCGGATCTGCCAGCGGATTTTTCATTACCGCCTGAAGCATGACACCTGATACAGCTACCGACGCGCCGGCGAGCATCGCAATCAAAATTCTCGGAAATCGCAGTGAATATATCGTAGCGACTGTCTCATCATACGCTACAAACAATCCTCTCAAAATCTGTTCCGGAGATGCTTTTAAGCTTCCCGTATTAACAGCAACAAGGAACAGCACAATCAATGCTGCTCCCGTAATCAGAAATGAAATTATTTTTCTTTTTATGCTAATCAATTTGTTCCCTCCTGATACAAAAATGTTTCCAGTTCTTTTAGCGCCTCCTCATATTGGAAATTTGCACTCATCCCAAACTTTTCATTATCCAGGTCATATACTCTCGCATTTTGCACCGCCTCAAAATGTTTCCAAATATCATTCGTCGCAAACTCTTCCGCAAACATTTTTTTCACCTGCTCCGGAAGCGCATGAGAAGTCCGAAGGATGATATCAGGTGCTTTCTCTACCATATCTTCCGGATTGATATTCAGAAAATCCTGCCCGTTGCCATCTCCGTATACATTGACACCTCCGGCAAGCTTTACAAGACTTCCGACATAACTGCTTTCTGTTGCCACCACATAAGATCCCGGCAGCCCCATCAATATGAGCACCGTAGGAGCCTCCTGCTCATTATGCTTTTGTGCGAAATCGTTCTTAAAATCCTCGAATTCCTGATGAAGCTTCTCTGCCTCTTCTTCTTTTCCCAGCATCTTTCCTAATGCAAGAATCGATTCATACATTCCTTCTGTACTTTTCAGATCCAAAAAATAACTTTCAACTCCTATATTTTCATACTGGGACTTTAATTCTCCTTCCAGAGAATTCGGACTTAAAACGATATCCGGTTTTAACGACTTTATGATTTCCATATCGGGAGCCATCGGAGAACCGACGCTTTCTGCATTTTCATAGCGTTTCGGAATAGAATAACTGTCCGTTTTCGGAACTCCGACAACGCCTTCTACTTCCAGTTTGTCAAGAATCTCACAAGTCGCCACCGAAGTCGCCACAATCCGCTTTTCTTTTGTATCATTGTCTGCACTTTGATTTCCTGACTGATCCACACATCCGGTCAAAAACAGTGCGGATAACAAGGCTGCAATCAACTTTATCTTTTTCATTTCTTATTTCCTTTTCTTTACGAACACAACCAAAGAACCTATCACAAGCACAATGACAGCTCCGACTGCAATCTGTCCAACCGGCACTTTATTTGTATTTGTTTTTTCTGTCACCTGTTCTTCATCTGTAGTCTGCTCTTCATCTGCCACCTGCGGCTCTTCTTCAGTCTGTGGCTCTTCTTCAGGCTGCGGCTCTTCTGCCGATATCATCTCACTTACAAACTTTCCTGTCCCTGCCTGTGCAGATGCCATATCCAGTTTCACAAAGAACTGTACGTCTCTTCCCATCGGTTCTACATACAAGATTGGACTGATATAATTATCTGCCGAATCCACCTCAAACCGATAGTGATTGCACGTATCTCCATCTCTTTCACAACTTCCGGTCTGTGTAATTTCCACATCTCGATAAGTTCCGTCTGTTTCCTGTATCTGCATACGTACATCACTCACATTTGACATCAGACCAATTCCAAGCGTAACATACGTTTTCCCCTGAGACTGTTCTACCAGCGCACTGTCCTCCACAATACTCTCACACATACTGTCTCCAAGCGCAATGTTCGTCCCGCCATCTACGGTCTGTCCCGTCTCCGGATTTGCATAGGATGTTGTTCTCCCTACCGTATAAGCTCCATCTTCCATCGCATAAACAGGAACAGGGGCAGCCGCAATCGCAGCTGCCATTCCCAATCCCAAAACAATTTGCTTTAATCGTTTCATCTTATTTCGCCTGTCTCTTTCTGTAAACCATTGTCATCACACCGGCGGCTGCTGCTATAAGCATAACAACCGGAATTGCCGCATAATTATCATAGTCTCCTGTCTTTGGTGCACTTGACGCTCCATAGCTGCTTCCAGATGCAGGAGTTGTCACCTTAACAGTAGTGTCATTCGCATCTTCAGAAACTAATTTCAGCGCTGAGTAATCAATGCGAAGTCTTGCTTCAATATCCTGGTGTCCCATGATCGCCACATGCGGATTCACTTTTACATTCAGATATTCCTGTGTATGAGGAAGTACAAATGAGAAACAAGTCGGATTTCCAGAAGCATTTTTCTCCTCCACAGTAGCACTCGTATAATTTCCGTTGGCATCAGCCACTTTTAATTCCTGAAGGCTCGCTTCAATGTTTCCATATGTCATGGATTTTGTGTAAATATACATTGTCTTCACGCCATTTTTCACAACGATTCTTGCGGTGCTGTTCAAAGACTGCGCCGCCATAGACGCCTGATCTTTTGTCGCATGCCACAGCCATACAGGAACTTCATAAATACCATCTTTCAAATTGTCTTTATCCAGCGTTGTGCTTCCTGCATTTTGACTCGTGTTATTGCTTGTGTTATCGTTTGTATTATTATTCGTGTTATTGTTTGTGTTGTTATTGTTATTACCACTGTTATTGTCTGAGGTTGTCTTTTCTTTCAAGCCTTTGACTGCCACCTCAATGTCCGCTGCCATCTGATCTACTTTATTCTGCTCATTTTGTTTCAGACCGCGCACGACTGTCTGCAATGCATTTTGAAGCGCCTTCACAGTTCCGTCTGTATATTTTGTCAAGTCTTTCGGAATTGACGCAATCGCTGCATCCACTTTGCTGTAATCTGCTTCCGGAAGATCACTTACCAACTGCAATTTCCCTTTTAAATCTTTTAAAGAAGCAATCATCTCATTGACTTCTGCTGCCGATGCTCCGCCATTTGCAAGCAATCCTTCTGCTTCCTTCATTTTCGCCTCAAACGCGCTCCATGAATCTTCTGTATAATCTTCTTTCACAAGATCTTCATAAGATTTCAAGAGATCACTCAGTGCACTTGTATCCACCTGTGCATTCGCAAAATCCAATGTCAGTGTCACAACCGTCGGATATGGATTCCCTCCACCCATCAAATTGTTCATAAAATCTACTGTAATCTTCAATTCACACACACCATCGTCAGAAGGTGTAATCGGAAATTGCATTTTTTCCGGCACTTCTATGTTTGTAATTGCTGCCGGATTTCCAAATGTTGTAGAAGACTGCTCTGTCTTGTAAGAGAGATATTCCGCACCCTCTACAGTCAAAACATTCGCATGATATTCTCCCATCATGTTGATTACCATGTGATTGTTTTCAACAGTTGCTGTCATATTTCCTTCCCCGTCTACAGTCACCTTGGCACTCTCTCCAAACGCTTTGTTGAACGCCTCATTTACCGCAGCAATCGGCGCTTTGCTCTTGAGCGATGTAATCGGCACCACATAATCTCCTGCCTCTAGTTTTTCAGCAGCTTTTACCGTATTTA
>OGCU01000394.1_pt1 | contig 21464 bp, 16 predicted proteins | sample 1570251 | NCBI WGS metagenome assembly OGCU01 (sample SAMEA2582182, study PRJEB24529) | metagenome | biome: Human gut stool | place: China | collected 2011
GGAAAACTAAAATGTTTATTGTGGATAGAGCTTTGAAAGTATGTTATTTGAGTGATGAAATTGCTCCCATGGATTTGAATTTTGTGTGTGGATACTGTAAAAAAGGGATTGTTTCTAACCTTATTGAGACAAATGAAATGTATCCGGATTCCGTTAATAATCATTTAATTTCAGAGAAGGCTGTTCTAAAAATTCAATCTGTAAATTGATTTGGCTTTAGCTAATGTAGATGCATTGGCACGTGGAGAAGTTATTGTAGGGCAGCCTTGTGTTTCTGTACCTAATAGCACCTGTATGTATTTTTACCCTTGGGAACAATGGGAAGAACCCGGAGCTTTTTATAATTAATTAAACAATAAGGTTGCTAAATGGCAGAGTAGTATATTATTATTTCCCATTAATATTATATTAATTGTGTCGTAGTATTTGCTTTCTGACTTTTAGCACCTGTTTAGTCACATTTAAGATGAAACTATTTATAAGTATATTAATTGCTTTGTCTCTTTCAGCTTGTAGTTATAAAGAGAACACTTTGATTCTTTCTAAATTTGTACGTACAGTAGATTTGCAAGCGTTAGATTCTCTTAATTTAGAAAAAGTAGGAATTCTCAACCCACACTATATCCAGTATAAAGATAGTTTTCTGATTTTGTGTAGTACGACTGGGGGGAGGGAAATGGCTTTTTGGGATCTAAGATATAATACTGTCACTGTTCGTAAAGTTATTGGACAAGGTGCCGATGAGATGCCCCAATATTCTATTGTCAAGACTGCTAATCCAACTTCATTCCGTTTTGCAAATCATCGGCAAGGACGAATCTACGAGATGGATTTGGAGAAATTACGAAAAGATTCTACCACAAAACATTCTTTGGTATATGAATTACCGATCAAAAAAGGTGACTATCCTCTCCGTTTTTTTGAGATGGAGAATTATGTGTTTGGTATAGGATTATTTAATGATGGACGTGTTTATTCGTTTGATAAAAGAACAAATAAAGCAAGAATTTGTATGGATTATCCAGCAAATGAATGTATAGAGGGTCTTGATCAAGTACATAAGGGAGCTTTGTTTACGGGGACCGTAATGACAGGTAATCAAAAAATATTAGTGCTAGGCTGCTTTGGTTTGATTGATTTCTATGAAATATTATCTGATGGTGATCTGATTTTGAAGCAAGAATACCATTATTCATTTCCTAAGTTCCAAACAATGCCAGAGGGAAAAATTATCACTTTTGAAAGCGATGATATATATGGTATTAGTGATATGGTTTCTGATGAACATTTTATATATCTATTATATTCGGGGAAAAATGTGAAGGAGAAAGGAAATGATGCTTTTAATTGTTCACATTTATTGGTTTATGATTGGAGTGGTAATCCTGTGGCAAACTGCGTGCTATCTAAATCTTTATACGATTTTAGTATTGACGGGAATACATTATATGGTTTAAGCCGTGAATCAACCCCGATTGTTTATGTCTATTCACTGGATAAAATATTGTAAATAGAGTAGAATGATTGGATTAAAAAATATAAAGTTCTTATTAGCACTATTATTGGTATTTTACTCTTGTGGTGAAAACAAAAGAAACTCCGTTGACCGTATAGTTAAAAGATGGATTGGGAAAGAGGTGTTATTTCCCATAAATAGTTTGTTTTCTATTTATAATAGCAAAGATAGTATCGATTTTTTTGTTAATGAAGTCCGATTTTCGTATTGTAACTTATGTAGATTCATAAGGATGTATAAGTTGTAAATTGCAGTTGCCATATTGGAAACGGTTTATTCTTGAAGTCGATTCTGTTGGTATGGATAAAACTGTATCTATCCTTTTTTTATTTTTAAACGAAAAATAAGTCGGATTTATATACATTGTTAGCACGCTATAATTTTATATATCCTGTATGTATTGATGAGAATGACTCCTTGAATAAATTGAACCATTTTCCGTCGAATTTGGAGGTGACATATAAGGCTGAACATCCGGAGCATTTTAATAAAACTATAACGGTGTATTGTAACATAGAATCTTCGCCATTGGTTTTGAAAATTATGAGAGATGCAGAATAGCTCTTGTTCCATCTAAAAAATGGAGGTAATAAAGCTTGTTTTACAAATTAGTGGTATCTGACATGACGAAAATTAGTGTTTGTCAGACTTTGTCAGTCGATTAATTTTTATATATCCTTTGTTGCCGCTATTTTTGATACGTCGTTATAAAATGAAATCACTCAAAGAATTATTACGGTTACGGATGTAAATAGTGATGAACCGATTGTGGAATTTAAGATATAATGGTTTTATAAAAAGATTATATAACTGAAAAAGGAACAGATGGTGAATGTTTGTTGGAGCAAGCTATTCCATCTGTTCCATAACCCGCTAAAGAAAGGAGGTCGTGGCAAAGATATAACTAAGAATTGAATGTAGCAAGGATATTTGCTTTACTGCTGAAAGGATAGATGCAGAAATTAATTTATAGATAATCATAAATGAAAAACAAAATGAAAAAAGTAATAAAATTGGCTTTTGTTGCAGCATTTGTTGCAGTTGCAGGATATGGAATTTATGCTAATCAAACATCAGATGCTATATCTGATTTGGCTTTGGCTAATGTAGATGCATTAGCTCAAGGTGAAAGTGGAGGTGGAGGAAGTTATTGTTGTGCACCATATAGCATTGTTTGCTATTATGTTTTGGGTGGAGGTGTTGTCTATGGACTGAAACTTCCTTTGCCTTGCTAAGAGGATTTGTTTGAAATCTAATTCCATGTCATTCATGACACTATAATAATATGAAATGAGTGTTTTGCGTGATTCCAAACCTTTAGGTTCCGACTTTAATTCGGATTATATTAAGCATAACTATGTTAAAGTGAAAGTGATGGCATGGAATTGGAGATTATATATAAAATAGAAACTATATGAATAAAATGAGTAGATTCTTTTTGGGGGTATTGTGCATAGGTTTCTTGGGTGCCTGCAATAATAAACCATCCCCAACAATTGAGGAATTATTTCCTGAAACAGTTTCTTTGAATCAAAGAAAAGAATGTCTGATCAGTGAGGATTCTTTGGGACGTGTAGAAGGTATTGCATGTGATGAAGAAAATCTGGTTGTTTTTGATACACGTTCTAATCAATGTTTCACGTTGTTTGATCAATCATCTGGTAGGCAGATTGCTCGTTTCGGGAATATAGGACAAGGTCCCTTGGAAGTTTTGTTTGGTAGTAGTGGCTATTTAGGAAAAAAATGTCTTATAGCCTATAATGACCAAAGCAAAATAGTAATGAAATATAACCTTGACTCTTTACGATGCGGTGTGATCGATGGCGCTCCTATTCGATTAACAAAGCATAATATATCGAATGCGCTAATATCAAGGCTTATTCCTATTGATGATTCTACATTTGTAGCAGGAGGAACGTATAAAACACATTATCAGCATTTAATATTTGATTCTTATGGTCGTGTGTTGGATTATGGTATAGATGTTTATAATGCTGCCGATAGCAGTTTCAATACTGAAACTAGATTCCTTTCCAATCAAGGCTATATGGCAAAACATCCATATAAAAACAAGTTTGCCTATTCTGTAAATTTTTCTTCTAACTTGGACTTTTTTGAAGTAGTCAACAATAAAATTGAACTCAAGAGATCTTTACGTTTGGGGAACCCAGCGTGCGAATCTTTGGTTGAGAATGGTGGACAATTATTCAGTGCGCGTCCAACCAAAGAAAGTATTCATGGTTTCATTGAAGTGTGTGCGACACCTAAGTATCTGTATGCTCTATATTCTGATGGAAAAATTTATGAGGTTCAAAGAAAATCGAAAACTGTATTTGTCTTTGATTGGGATGGTAATCCTATAAAAGAGCTTCTACTTGATACGGATGTGTTCCATATTGCTGTAAATGAAAAAGAACAAAATCTGTTTGCGGTCGTAAAAAATGAAGACGGTGGTTTTAATGTCATATGTTATGTATTATGAATATCATAGCAGTATACGAATTGAATAAGCATATTTCTGTAGTGATGAAAAGTAGAAAAAAAGTGGCAATATACATTGTGGTATCATTGATTCTGTTTTCCTCATGTCAGAACGGAATAAAGAATGTTGAACAATTGGTGAGAGAATGGGAGGGTAAAGAAATACAATTTCCTCCTAATTCGGTGTTTACTGTTCAGGGGAAAGACACGATAGAATATATGGGAAATAGTAGTAGTTATAAGATAGTGACATATGTTGACTCTATAGGCTGCACTAGTTGTAAATTGCAATTGTTGAGTTGGGAAGAATTTATACATAGAGTGGATTCTGTAAGTTATGGTAAAGTGTCATTCCTTTTTTACTTTCATCCTAAAGATAAGTCTGAATTACGTTTAATATTTCGTCGTGATAATTTTGAATATCCTGTTTGCCTGGATGAGAATGATTGTTTTAATAAGCTAAATCATTTTCCTTCAGATATGATGTTTCAAACTTTTCTATTAGACAGAGATAATAAAGTACTTGCTATTGGTAATCCTGTTCATAATTTTAAAGTGAAAGAACTCTATCTGAAGATTATTCAAGGCGAGATATCAGGACAAACGAAAGAAGCCGAAGCGATAATGACCGAAGTCGCTATAGATAAAACTTCTATTTCTTTAGGTCGTTTTAATTGGCAAAAAGAGCAAAAGGCAACTTTTACATTGAAAAATACGGGAAATAAACCTTTGGCAGTACAAGATGTGAATACTTCTTGTGGCTGTACTTCTGTTGCTTATTCTAAGGAGCCGGTTCAACCGGGTAGAGAACTGAATTTGGAGGTGACATATAAGGCTGAACATCCAGAGCATTTTAATAAAACTATAACGGTGTATTGCAATACAGAATCCTCACCATTGATTTTGAAGATTATGGGAGATGCGGAATAGAATGATGATTATATCCTAATGAAATGAAAAATACCATTGTATGAATAAATTGTACGTATGCTTGGCTTTGTTACCGATATTGTTTAGTTCCTGTCATTCTATGAACGACACAGAGGTAAACGCTACAATGTGTAATCCCCTTCCGTTAAACTATGATTTTACGGTAGAAGAAGGGGTATCAAGGCGTGACGGAGCGCATCCTTGTGTAGTTTTGTTTCGGGATGTATATTATCTTTTTATGTCTAATATACAAGGGTATTATAAATCGGATGATTTACTGCATTGGACTTTGGTAACTACCAATTTGCCAACTACTGGCAATGCTCCTGCCGCAGTAGAGATGGACGGGCAGCTTTATCTTACTTTCTCCGGTGCAACGGGTACATTTTACCGCACTGTCATGCCTGAATCGGGACGATGGGAGGTGGCTACAAATAGTTTCCCTTATGATGTGGCAGAACCGTCACTTTTCTATGATGAGGGACGTTTGTTCCTGTATTCCGGGTCAGGAAATAAAGTATCTCTGACCGGCATGGAGATTGACCCGAAAACTTTTCTTCCGCTTACACAAACTATGCCTCTGATAACAAACTGCAAGCAGACGAATGGTTGGGAAGTGGCTGGCGACTATCATGAATGGAAAACACTTAGTTCGTGGATAGAAGGTACATGGATGACGAAACGTGACAGTAGATATTACCTGCAATATGCGTCTTCGGGCATTCAGTATACAGGTTCCAACCAAGGAGTGTATGTTGCCGATAACCCTTTAGGACCATTTGTCTTGGCTGCTCACAATCCGTTTGTTTATAAGCCCGAAGGTTTTACTAAGGGAGCCGGGAACGGATGCCTGTTCCAAGACAGGTATGGGAATGATTGGTATATGGGTACAACGGGCGTGTCTGTCAGGCATATTTTTGAAAGAAGAATCGTGCTACATCCTGTTTTCTTTGATAAAGACAGTTTGATGTATGCTTATACGGGCTTTGGAGATTATCCCATGTCTATGCCAACAAAAAAGATCAATTCTCCCGAAGAATTGGCTACCGGATGGATGCTGCTGTCTTATCGCAAGTTGGTGCGTGTATCGTCCGAGCAAAGAAAACATCCGGCCTGTTGTGCTGTAGACGAGAGCATACGTTCGTGGTGGAGTGCAGAAACTGGAGATACCGGGGAGTTTTTATCTCTGGATTTGGGGGAAGTTTGCGAGGTTCGTGCTATTCAGATAAACTTTGCCGATGAAGATGCGCAACTTTCAGGCGGTGTCTCCGATACTTATCAATATCATTTGGAAACGTCTACTGATGGGAAGAAATGGAAGCCGGTGGGAGAAAAGTCGTTGCGAATTACTGATACACCGCATGACTATGTTGTGTTGGAGAAACCTTTGGCAAGCCGCTATTTGCGTATCACAAACGTGCACGTACCTGCCGGGAAGTTTTCTGTTTCGGGATTTCGTGTTTTTGGTAAAGCGAATAAGCCTGCACCAAGTATGGTGGACTCATGGCGTGGATTGCGTGATGTAAATGATCGTCGTAATGCTACTTTAAGATGGAATAATGTGGAGGATGCCGTAGGGTATAACATCCGTTATGGAACATCACCGGATAAGCTATACCATAATTATATAGTGTATGGAGACAACGAGATAATTATCAAGGGACTGCATGCCGAATGGGAATACTATTTCGCGATAGATAGTTTCAATGAGGGAGGTATTACCCGAGGAGAGAAGGTTGAGAAGGTTTTATAAATTTAGGTTCCTAAAATATCAGATGATAAAATATGAGAAAGCTTATTATATATGGAGTGCTGCTACTGCTCTTGGCAAGTTGTCGAAAGGAGCGTTTTATCTCTGCTACTGATGTGTTGGAACAAAATCCTCGGTTGGAGGAAGTATTGGAGGCTTGTGGCGATGACTCCTTGAAGCGGCAGGCTGCTTTATTTCTCTTGGAGAATCTTCCGTATTATTATTCGTATGAGAGAAGTACCGCATTGGATGCACATCTCAAGACTTATGAACTGTATGGAACGGGGAAGTATTCGTTGGAAGAAGTGCAGGATTCTGTTAGGAAGTTATATGGTAATACGAATCTTGCCGGATTGCGTTTAGTGTCCGATGTAAAGATAAAGCCCGATTTGTTGATTGACCATCTGGAGTGGGCTTTCAAAGTATGGCGTGAGCAGCCATGGGGGAAAAATGTTTCGTTCCATGATTTTTGTGAATACATCTTGCCCTATCGTATCAAGGATGAACCATTAAAAGCGTGGCGTGAGGAAATTTATAAAAAATACAATCCGATGCTGGATGCCGTGAGGAAACTGCCGGAAGCGGAAGATCCTCTCTTTGTGGCGCGTGTACTGCTGGATTCTATTTCAAGGGAAGACTCTCATTTTAATGCGTCTTTGGGTTATGGACCTCATGTAGGGCCGGACTTGGTGAAATGGGTGTCAGGTAATTGTCGTGAACTGACGGACAGACTTATCTACATTTTCCGCGCTGTAGGTATTCCTTGCGGGTGCGACTACATGCCGCTCCGGGGAGATGCTAATGTGGCCCATTATTGGAACTTTGTGCAAGACAAGTACGGGGATTCTTATTATATGTATGAGAAAAGGGCAATAGAACCTGTACGTACTTTCTTTGGGGCAAGGTCAAAGATTTACCGGCAGACTTTCAGCCTGAATCGTGATATGCAGGCAGGCAAAAGGGGAAAACCGGAAGATGTATGGCCTGGTTTCCGTTATCCTTGTTCACAGGATGTCACTCGTTTGTACAGCGGTAAGAATACCTATGATTTTGTGATTCCTGTGGAAAAATGTTTTCGTGCAATAGCTTCTGATGAAGTGGTTTATCTTTGCGCTTCTACTCGTTTGGACTGGCAGCCTGTGGCGTGGACTTATCCTTCGGAGGAAGGGATGATATTTAAAGAAGTGGCCGGTGGAGTAGTGCTTATGCTGGCTGTTTATGAGTCCGGCAGGCTTGTGCCTGTTTCCGAGCCTTTCGAATTAAATAAGGAGACCGGAGGCATACACTATTTTGAGGTTTCCGATAAGCAGGAAGAGGTTTGTTTGCTTAACAAATATAATCAGTTGTATGAACTTTTCCCTCAACACATGGTGGGGGGAGTCTTTGAAGGTAGCAACATCCGTGATTTCAGCGTGAAGGATACATTGTTTGTCATCAATCAAAATCCGCTGCGCTTACATAATGTGGTTGTGTTGAGGGGGATGAAGCCTTATCGGTATGTTCGCTATTATGGCCCTGAGAATAGTTACTGTGATGTATCCGAAGTGGCATTTTACGAAACAGCGAAAGATACTTGTGCTCTGCAAGGAAAGCCGATGGGAACTTCTAATGCACCCGATGGTGACCTTACACACGATTATACAAATGTTTTTGATGGCGATCATTGTACTTCTTTCCGCTATCGTTTGCCGTCAGGCGGATGGGCAGGGCTTGATCTGGGTTGTCCGTATCGGATAGGAAAGATTGTATTTACTCCTCGTAATCGGGATAACTATATCTATAAAGGTGAAACCTATGAGCTGTTTTATTCTTCCCAAGGCGAATGGAACTCGGCAGGAACCCAGGTAGCAGTTTCCGATTCACTTCTTTATACTGTTCCTAAAGGAGCTTTATTTTACTTGAAGAACTATACAAGAGGGAAAGATGAGCGGATTTTTGAATATGATGAAGGGATACAGCGATATTGGTAATACTGCCGATGTGCTGAAAAAAGAATAGATATGAAAATGAAAGGACGACAACAAATAGTTCGTTGGACAAGCAGATTGATAAACCTGTTTTTCTACTTATGTTTACTGGTTGCTATTTATATAGTGATGCAGGTGTTTGTTGTCACCTCTTTCAGTATACCATCGGACTCAATGTCGCCTTCTATGTTGGCGGGTGATTGTGTATTGGTGGATAAATGTTCGGGCGGGGCAAGGATATTCAATGTATTGAAGGCATTGGATAGTAAGGATGTGAATATCTACCGTATGCCGGGATGGAGAAACTTTAAAAGAAATGATGTGTTGGTTTTTAATTTCCCATATAAGGCAGAGCGTTGGGACAGTATTGCATTTGATGTAATGAAATACTATGTGAAACGCTGTGTTGCTTTGCCGGGAGATACATTGGAGATCAGAAACGGATATTATAAACTACGTGGGGTAAGCGGAGAAATCGGAAGCCTGATTGCCCAACAGCGGATTGCCGCTTTACCGGATAGCGGAACGAATGTTGTGATACCATGCTTCCCGTGGAGCGATGAGTTGAAATGGACTATCAAAGAATTCGGTCCTCTGCCGGTTCCTGCTAAAGGGCAGGTTGTAAAGATGAATTCTTTATCATACACCCTCTATAGGCAGTTAATAAACTGGGAACAAAAACAACTGTCACGAATAAACGAAGCCGGTGAGATATTATTGGGTGATAGTGTGGTACGGGAATACTGTTTTCAAGAGAACTACTATTTTATGGCAGGGGACAATGCTTATAATTCGCAAGATTCCCGTTACTGGGGGATGTTACCCGAAAGTTTTATAGTAGGCAGGGCTGTAAGAGTTTGGAAATCTGTAAATCCTGATACCGATGAAATAAGGTGGAATCGGATTTTGAGGAAAATAGAATGATATTCATGGCTTAAATTTAGTTGAAATATAAAGGAGATATGAAACATATATTATTTTCAGCAGTATGCTCTTGGAGCTTGTATATCTTTTGTGGGTGTTCTTCTCATAGAGTATGTGATTGTATGAGTACAATACAAGTGGACTTGTCACATCTTCAAGAACATTTGAATCTTTCATCGTTCATTAAAGATGTGAATGCAATAAAATTGGAGCTGCCTGAGCCTTACTTTTTTGGTGTAATAACTAATGTTTTGTTTACGGACTCAACTCTATTCGTGGTTGATAAAAAGCAAGGCAGTATTTTTCGCTTTACGAAAGATGGATTGTTCTTAAACAAGATAGGGTGTAGAGGAGAAGCGCCGGGCGAATTCTTTAGTCTGCATCATGTCTGTGTAGATGATGAATATGTTTATGTGAGTGATATAAATGTGCGAAAAGTACACTATTATATGCATGATGGAACATTTGTAAAATCATTGGCTTTCTCCTTTGATTTAGTTTATGACGATTTTGAAATATTGCCTGACAGGAAATTTTTGTGCTATGACATACAGGGAGGGAAAGGGGAAAGTAAAATTTGGGTGATGAGTGAGAAGGGAGAGAAAGAGCAAACTCTTTTATATCATGATGCTGTTTTTCCATTTAGTTATACTGATTGGAGTACGATTACTTTTCGACGGAGAGATAATCAGATAGAGGTTTTAGACCCTATTACATGTAGTTTATACGCGATTGATTCTCGAACAAGGAAAATAGAAAAAATTCAATGTTTGGTTTCAGATAAGAAAGGGTTAAACTCTTATAAAGATGTGGAGAACTTGATGGATGTGCAGGATGAATATGCTTGTCCTTCTTTCGTCGTAAATACAGAGAATTATCTTTATTCGATTTGGACTATTTCAGAATCTCCAGGATTGTATTCTCTCTATGAAAAAAGTCGGAATAAGAGCTGCTCATTTGAAAGACAGGAAACGGACATTGCAGAATATTCGATATATCCACTTCCTGTATCAACCAATCTTCCTGATGTTTTGATGGCAATATCAACCGATGAATATCCTTCGGAATATTTTCCGGAAGCATTAAGAAATGATATATCGGAACGAATGGCAGTTGTGTATAAAATGAATTTCAAATAGTGGCAGATAGTAATCTCGAATATTTATACCGTATGTGATGGAGATAAAAAGCTATATAGCCTTTGGCTTTCAGTGGGTCGCAGTAATGGCGTTGCTGTCATTAGTACTTGTCGTGCATCCTGAACTTCCTGCCGATGAAACGATCGGGCAGTGGGTATGGTTTGACAAAGCGGCTATCATAGCAAGCGTCTGTATTTTATTGTCAATCCTATTGGGCAAGAGGACGTTGAAGCTGACTACTACTGTGACGTGGGCCTTAATAGTCCTTGGAGGTATAGAGGCTATATGGGGATTACGTCAACTTTATGGATTCACTGCTTCCGGACATTCACGGTATGCGCTGACCGGTTCTTTCTTCAATCCCGGACCTTATTCGGGGTATTTAGCCATGATACTTTCGCTTTGTTTTTATCAATATCTTTCCTTGCACAACAGTCGTTTGCTTAAGACATGGGTGTGGTGGATGAAGAATATAGTTGCAGGCAGTGTGATGCTACTCATTCTTTGTGTGCTTCCTGCGGGTATGAGCCGTTCGGCTTGGTTGGCGGCGGGAATTTCTTGTTTGTGGGTATATGCCTGTCATGTCGGTTGGGGAGTTTGGTTACGTGAGGTGTGGATACACCATCGGAAACGTTTGTTTACGGCTATAGCTGTGGGAGTAGGTATCATGGTATTGGCTGGTTACTTGCTGTTCTCGTTAAAGCCGGATTCGGCAAGAGGACGTTTGTTTATGTGGAAGATTACTTACCGGGCTATTATGGAGAAACCGTTGGCCGGACATGGAACGGATAACTTTGCAGTGGCTTATGGGAAGGCTCAGGAGGATTATTTTGCAACAGGCAATTATGAGCCGTGGGAAGAACGTGTGGCAGGAAGTCCGGAATATGCTTTTAATGAATACTTGCAGGCAGCGGTGGAGTGGGGAGTTCCTTTGACCCTTTGCGGATTGGCTGCTATTGTTATTTGTCTATATATAGGAATAAAGAAAAGTCGGTATGGCATTTGCGGAGCAATTCTTTCTTTACTGATTTTTTCTTTTTCTTCTTATCCGCTGCAACTTCCGGTATTTATTATTACATTTATTGCGTTGCTTCTGGCCTGTGTTTGTGGGAATAGCCGTTGGGAATGGATAGGGTTGGCAATATTGACAGTAGCAGTCGGTGGTTTTCGCTTAAAGAACGATCTTCGTATTGAACAGGCTTGTAGAGAATGGATGAACGTCAGGGTACTTTATAATGCAGGGGCGTATGAAAGTGGTGAAAGAGAATATGTTTCCCTTTATCCATTGTTGAAAGAACGTGCTGCTTTCTTGTTTGAATATGGGCATGGATTGCATAAACTACGGAGAGCAGAAGCGTCTAACCGGATAATGAGAGAGGCCTTGAAGCGAAGTTGCGATCCTATGATATTAAATATAATGGGAAAAAATTATCAACAAAAGGGAGATTATCTGGCGGCAGAGGAGTGCTTTATCCGTTCTACCCGTCGTCTGCCGGGGCGAATATATCCTTATTATCTGCTGGCTAAACTTTATGCAGAACCTGCATTTAGACAACCGGACAAGTTTGAGAAGATGAAGCGTATTGTGTTGACGAAGGAACCGAAAGTACAATCTACGGCTATAAAAGAGATGAGGGAAGAATTAAATAAAATACTTATATACTGATATGAAGACACATTATCATAAAGCATTGTTATGCACGACATTGTTATTGCTGACCGCTTGTTCCGGCAATAAGAACGAGGAAGTTAACGACGAAGGGGTGGCCACCGTTTTACCCACCACCGACAACGAAGTGACGGTAGAAGTACTGAAACAGCGTGCTTTCAACCATGAGTTGATAAGTAACGGCAAGATAGTTGCCGGCGGACAGGCTGACTTACGTTTCGAGACGTCCGGTGTTATTGCCCGTATTTACGTAAAGAACGGTGAGAAGGTGTTCAAGGGGCAGAAATTGGCTGAACTGGATAAATTCCGCTTGTCTAATCGTACTGCCCAAGCCAAAGATGCGCTTGAAAAGTCCAAACTCGAATTGCAGGATGTGCTGATAGGTCAAGGTTATCCGGCGGATGATTCTTCCAAAGTACCTGCAGATATCATGAAGCTTGCCCGCGTGAAAAGCGGATATGACCAGAGCCTTTCTCAGTATGAGTTAGCTCAATATGAGGAAGAGCATGCTACGTTGACGGCACCTTTCGATGGTGTGATTGCCAACCTTTTCTCCAAGCCTTTTAATGCTGCCAATACTTCGGAGGTCTTCTGTACCGTTGTGGGTACAAATGGCATGGAGGCGGATTTCACTGTGCTTGAAAGTGAACTGTCTTTGATACAGTCCGGTGATCGCGTATTTATCAGTCCTTATTCGGATGCTGCGTCCCGTTACGAGGGAGTCGTTACGCAAATCAATCCGCTGGTGGACGAGAAGGGTATGGTGAAGGTCAAGGCGTCGGTAAACGGCAAGGGCAGACTGTTCAGTGGTATGAACGTACGTGTAAATGTGTTCCGTTCGCTGGACAAACAATTTGTTATCCCCAAGAGTGCCGTTGTGTTGCGTTCGGGCAGACAGGTAGTTTTTACCTTGAAGAATGGGCAGGCCAAGTGGAACTATGTCCAAACGGGATTGGAGAATGCAGAGGAATATACCTTGGTGGGGGCATCTCAAACCGATGAGATTGCGGAAGGCGACACGGTTATTGTGACGGGGAACGTGAATCTGGCGCATGAGGCTCCGGTGAAGGTGGTTGGTAAAGGTGATAAAGTGAAAAGGTGATAAAGACGGTGATGTGATAACTTGTAATTGATAACTTATGGTGGATTTCCTTATACGACGGCCTATAGCTGTGCTGATGGCATTTACAGCATGCTTTATCGTTGGGATGGTGACTTATTTCACGTTGCCAGTCTCCTTGTTGCCCGATATTGCTATTCCTGAGATTACCGTTCAGGTAGCCGTACCCAATACATCGGCACGGGAACTGGAAAATACAGTGGTGAAGCCTCTGCGACAACAACTTATACAAGTGGGTAAGTTGAAGGATATGGACAGTCAGACACGTGACGGAGCGGGTATTATCCGCTTGAAATTTGATTTCGGTATGAATACGGATTTAGCCTTTATTGAGGTGAATGAAAAGATTGATGCCGCGATGAACTATCTTCCTAAGGATACTGAACGTCCCAAAGTAGTGAAAGCGAGTGCTACGGATATTCCCGTATTCTACTTGAACCTGACGCTGAAGAATGATAGCGCATACAGCCGTGGGGATGACCGTGCTTTTCTTGAATTGTGCAGTTTTGCAGAAAACGTCATCAAGCGCCGTATCGAACAGCTGACCGAGGTGGCGATGGTGGATGTTACCGGTATAGTGGAGCAGCAATTGCAGATTGTGCCCGATGCGGATAAATTGGCTGTATTGGGATTGTCGCTTTCGGATATGGAAAACGTGTTGGCAGACAACAATGTGGAGCCTGGCAGTATGACGGTACGTGATGGCTATTACGAGTATAATATCAAATTCTCTACTTTACTGCGTACCCGGGAGGATGTGGAGAACATCCTTTTGCGTAAAGGGGAACGAATAATCCGCTTGGGTGACTTCTGCAAGATAGCCATTGTCCCTGCCAAAGAGACCGGTGTATCTATGAGTAATGGGAAGCGTGCCGTGACACTTGCCGTCATCAAGCAGGCGGATGAGAATATGGATGATATGAAACAGGCTATTATCGGTACCATGAATTACTTCCGGAAGGTGTATCCGGATATTGAATTCAGCATCAGCCGTAATCAGACTGAACTTTTGGACTATACAATATCTAACCTGCAACAGAATCTTTCATTGGGCTTTCTTTTTATCTGTATTGTTGCTGTTCTTTTTCTGGGTGATATCAAGTCACCGTTTATTATCGGACTTAGTATGACAGTCTCCATTGTCATCTGTTTTCTTTTTTTCTATTTGTTCAAGATGTCGCTTAATATTATCTCCTTATCAGGACTTATTTTGGCACTTGGTATGATGATTGACAGCAGCATCATTGTGACGGAGAATATTTCCCAGTACCGTGAACGGGGCTACTCGCTCAGACGGGCCTGTGTGACGGGGACGAGCGAGGTGATTACGCCCATGCTTAGTTCATCGCTGACTACCATAGTTGTTTTTGTTCCCTTGATTTTTATGAGCGGTATTGCCGGTGCTCTTTTTTACGATCAGGCATTTTCCGTGACGGTGGGACTGATGGTATCCTATTTTACGGGTATCATGTTGCTGCCGGTACTCTATATGCTGGTTTACCGTACCGGATTGCGCAGTCGCTCATGGTTTTCCCGCATCCGTATCAGCAATCCTTTGAAAGAACATACCTTGGACCGCTTTTATGATGCGGGGGTAGATTGGGTATTTGCCCATAAGACCGTGAGCGTTGCTTTTTGTATTCTTTCCGTCCCGCTTTGCGTATTCCTTTTCTATTTTATCGGTAAGGAACGTATGCCGGATATAGACCAGAACGAACTCATAGCCCGTGTGGAGTGGAACGAAAACATTCATGTAGATGAGAATCGTAGGCGGGTGGATGCCTTGTTCAGTGATTTTGAGCAGCAAACAATCGAACAGACAGCGGCTGTGGGGCAACAGGATTATCTGCTGAATCGTGAGCGTGCACTGTCTTCTTCAGAAGCCGAACTGTATTTCAAAACGGGCAGTCCGCGCGAAATAGAAGCTTTGCAGCAAAAGGTGAATCAACGCCTGAAGGCGGAATATCCTTTGGCAGTCGTCTCCTTTTCTCCACCGGAAACAGTGTTTGAGAAACTGTTCGTAACCGGAGAGGCTGACATCGTGGCGGAACTTTATGCCCGTAACAAGGAGAAAGCACCCGTTGCGGAGGAATTGCGGGAATTGGAGAATCACATTGCCCGATTAACGGGAACTGCTCCTACCGGTATCGCTTTTGAAAATCAGTTGAATATAAGTGTACAGAATGAAAAGCTGCTATTATATAATGTCTCTTACGATGATTTGTACCGGGTACTGAAAACAGCCTTCAAAGAGAATAGTGTGGCTATGCTCCATTCTTACCAGCAATATCTGCCTATCAGTATTGCGGGGGAGGAACGTACAGTGAATGATGTGTTACGGCAGACATTGATACCGACTCGTGCTGATGGTAAAGGAACGATTGAATATATTCCGCTTCGCGATTTGGTGAAGGTTACCCCCGCCGAGGATTTGAAAACAATTACTGCAGGACGTAATGGGGAGTACATTCCTTTCTGTTTTTATGAGACCGATGACGCTGAGTTATTGATGGCGAAAGTGAGACGAATTATTGAGGAGACCGGAGACTGGGAAACAGCTTTTTCCGGTAGTTTCTTTTCCAATCGGGAGATGCTGGACGAACTGGTGGTGATTCTCTTTATTTCCATCCTGTTGATGTACTTTATTCTTGCCGCCCAGTTCGAGAGTTTTGTACAGCCTCTGATTGTATTGCTTGAAATTCCGATAGACGTGGCATTCGCTCTGTTATTGTTGTGGATGTGCGGGCATACGCTTAATCTGATGTCAGCCATTGGATTGATAGTAACTTGCGGTATCATAATCAATGACTCCATCTTGAAACTGGATGCTATCAACGAATTGAGAAAAACAGGGATGCCATTGCTGGAAGCTATCCATGAAGCAGGGCGCAGAAGGCTTCGTCCCATCATCATGACTTCGCTGACTACCATATTTGCTATGGTGCCTTTGTTGTTCTCTTTCGATATGGGTTCGGAGTTGCAAAAACCGTTGTCTATCGCTATGATTGGAGCTATGTTTGTCGGAACTCTGGTCAGCCTTTTTATCATTCCGTTGATATATTGGTTTATTTATAGGAATAAGGAAGTGGTTAAGTAGTCAAGTTGAATAGCTTAGAAGAATATGATGAAAAAGATAAGTCTTATATTATTATTGGGATTGGGAACGCTTTCCGCCTTTTCCCAGCAAAGGATTACATTAGACTTGCAACAGACGATTGCCATGGCTAATGATAGTTCATTGGAAGCTTTTCGTACCAAGAATATGTATCTGTCAGGTTATTGGGAGTACCGTACTTTTAAGGCCAACCGTCTGCCGAGTCTGACTTTGAACATGACTCCCGCCCAGTATAACCGTGACATCACCAAGCGTTATGACTCCGAACAGGACCTGGATATTTATCGTAGCCAGCAATCATTCTATGCCTATGGAAATCTTGCTATCCGGCAGAATTTTGACTTGACGGGCGGTACTTTCTATCTGGATACGGAACTGGGGTTTATGAGAAGTTTCGGAAGTAATCCTTATACGCAATTTACCAGTGTTCCGGTACGACTGGGGTATTCTCAAAGTCTGGTAGGGTATAATGCTTTTCGTTGGGAACGTAGGATAGAGCCATTGAAATATGAAAAGATTAAAAAGGAATATATTTATAATGCCGAACAGGTTTCCGAACAAGCTACCAACTATTTCTTTACGCTTGCCATGGCGCAGGCGGAGTATGACCTTGCCAAAGAAAATGCAATTTCTACCGATACACTTTACCGTATCGGTATGCAGCGCCTGAAGATAGCTTCCATCAGTCGTGCCGACTTGTTGACGCTGAAACTTGATGTGGTAAATGCCCGTAATACGTTGCAGAATGCTGCCAGTTCGCTGAAGCGTGCCATGTTTTCATTGGCCTCCTTCTTGAACTTGGAGAAGAATACCGAAATAAAGGTCAGTCTTCCCGGTCGTCCCCAATCGTTAATTATTCCGGTGGATGAGGCGCTGATGGCGGCCAAAAACAATAACCCGGACTTTCTGGAGTTGCGCCAGAATATTCTGGAAGCCGAACAACGGGTGGACAAGACGAAAAAAGAATCGCGCTTCAATGCCGGTATCAATGCCAGCATCGGGTTCAACCAGGTTTCGGAGAAGTTCAATCAGGCCTATCGGCATCCTATGCAGCAAGAGATGGTTTCGGTAAGCGTTTCCGTTCCACTGATAGACTGGGGGGTAAGAAAAGGCAAGTATAATATGGCGAAAAACAATCTCAATATCGTAAAGACTTCTGCTCGTCAGAGTGAAATCAGCATAGAGGAGGAAGTTATTATGACCGTATCCGACTTTAATGTACAGCAAGGGTTGGTAGCCAGCGCAGAGGAAGCGCTCGACCTTTCTATCCTTGCCTATAATGAAACCCGGCAGCGTTTTATAATAGGTAAAGCGGATATCAACAGCCTTACACTTTCACTGAACCGCCAGCAGGAAGCACAACGGAACTATATTTCAGCTTTAAAAAATTATTGGTTGAACTATTATAAGATACGTAAGCTGACGTTGCATGATTTTGCTTCGGGATTTTCTCTTTCTGAAAAGTTTGATTATGACTTATGAAAAGAAAAATCAGTTTCAACTTATTTAATTATTGAGTAGTGAATGAATAAAGTTTCTTCTTTTACTGTCATCGTGACTTTCGTTTGTCTGGCTTTGGTGGGGCTGGCATTGATACCGCTTCTTCCCGTCAAGTTGAATCCGTCCCGTAACCTACCGGGATTTACGGTAGGATTCAGTATGCCGGGTGCTTCTTCCCGGGTAGTAGAGATGGAGGTAACCAGCAAACTGGAATCTATGCTGGCACGTATACGCGGGGTGAAGAATCTGAACTCTACTTCGGGTAATGGTTCGGGAAGTATCACTGTAGAGTTGGACAAACACGCCGATGTGGATGCGGTGCGTTTTGAGGCCTCTACCATTATCCGGCAGACATGGCCGCAACTTCCTGAAGGTGTCAGTTATCCGACTATTCGGATGAAGACGTCCGACAATAATGCGCTCCGTCCTTTTATGTCCTTTACATTAAATGCTCCGTCTACTCCCATTTTGATACAACAATATGCAGAAGAGCATATAAAACCTCAGCTGGCACGTCTGCCGGGAGTCTATAAAATAGATTTGAGCGGGGCAACGCCTATGGAATGGCGGTTGGAATATGACAGCGAGCAATTACGTTTGTTGGGAGTAACTTTATCGGATATTCATAATGCGGTGAGACGATATTACCGGAAAGAGTTTCTGGGAACACACAATATCGATACCGGTAAAGGCGGTGAACAATGGATACGTCTGGCTTTGGTTCCTGAAATAGGTAGTGATGTTTTTGATCCGTCTGTTATCACAGTGACAAATGCAGGTGGAAAGATACTTCGCTTGGATGAATTGGTGAAAGTAACCCGGATGGAAGAAGAACCGCAAAGCTATTATCGCATCAACGGCTTGAATTCCATTTATTTATCGGTTACAGCGGAAGAAAGGGCTAACCAGTTGCAACTTAGCCATGCCGTCATGACTGAGATGGAGGCTATAAAGAGGGTACTTCCGGCCGGATATGAGATACATGTCAGTTATGATGCTACCGAGTATATCCGCGAGGAACTGGACAAGATTTATTTTCGTACCGGATTAACGGTACTTATTCTTTTGGTCTTCGTCTGGTTGATTACCCGTAAGCTGAAGTATATGCTACTGATCGTAACCAGTCTGGCGATTAATATAGCTGTGGCGCTGATCTTTTATTATCTTTTCGGTCTGGAGATGCAACTTTATTCATTGGCGGGTATTACGGTTTCACTGAATCTGGTGATAGACAGTACTATCATCATGACTGACCATATCTTACACCGGCGCAACCTGAAAGCCTTTATATCCGTACTTGCAGCAACACTGACTACAGTAGGGGCATTGGTTATCATCTTCTTTTTGGATGAAAAGATACGGTTAAACCTGCAGGACTTTGCTGCGGTGATGATTATTAATCTGGGTATATCATTACTGGTGGCACTCTTCTTTGTTCCGGCAATGATTGACAAGACCGGTATGTTGTCGACTGAAACTGTCGTTACAAGAAAGCCACGCAAAGGTTTGATGCAATTCGTCAGAGGGCGGGGGCTTCGTCGGTTGACTGTCCATTTTACGCGTTTTTATGCTATCTTGATTCGTTTCCTTTGTCGTTGGCGATGGGCGGTATGCATATTGCTCTTGCTTGGTTTCGGGCTTCCGGTTTTTCTCCTACCGGAAAAGTTGGACGGAGAAGGATGCTGGGAAAAATTTTATAATGAGACTTTAGGTTCCTCTACTTATAAGGAATCGGTAAAGCCGACTGTCGATAAAGCCTTGGGAGGTGCTTTACGCCTGTTTGTACAAAAAGTATATGAAGGTAGCTATTTTACCCGTAATGAAGAGGTGGTGCTTACAGTAAATGCCAACCTGCCTAATGGTAGTACCCTTGAACAGATGAACTCTCTGGTGAAGCGTATGGAAACGTATCTAAGTGAATTTAAGGAAATCAGGCAGTTTCATACATCGGTTTATAGTGCCCGGCGTGCCAGTATCAATATCTATTTTAAGAAAGAATATCAAAATAGTGGTTTTCCATACACACTGAAGGCTAATGTGATAAATAAGGCGTTGCAGTTGGGTGGCGGCAGTTGGGGAGTATATGGATTGGAAGACCAGGGATTCAGCAATGATGTACGTGAAAGTGCAGGTTCCTATCGTGTCAGGATGTATGGTTATAATTATGACGAACTTTATAGTTGGGCGGAGAAACTGAAAACTAAGTTGCTGAGCCATCGTCGTATTAAGGAGGTGCTAATAAATTCGGAATTTTCATGGTGGAAGGATGATTACCAGGAATTTTATTTTAACTTGAATAAAGAGAGGATGGCGCAGGAGGGTATTGACGCCCGTCAACTTTTCGCTTCTATTCAACCTGTTTTTGGAAGGAATATGGAGATTGGTTCTGTGTTGTCGGAGGAAGGGGTGGAAAAGATAAAACTTTCTTCACGTCAGTCGTATGTCCATGATATATGGGCAATGCAATTCTTTCCTTATGGAATGAAAGAGGGTAAGCATTATAAACTTTCAGAATTGGCAGTGATGGAAAAGGGGCAAATGCCACAGGAGATTGCAAAGGAAAGGCAGCAATACCGTCTTTGCCTACAGTATGAGTATATCGGTTCGAATGAGATGGGTAATAAGATACTGGAACGTGATTTGGAAGATTTTAATGACATCCTGCCTATGGGGTATACTGCCGAATCGGACAGTTACTCATGGTCATGGGGTAAAAAAGATAATAAACAATACTTGCTTTTGTTGGTAGTTATCGCAATTATATTTTTTACGACAAGTATCCTGTTCAATTCATTGAAGCAACCGTTGGCTATCATCTTTGTTATTCCTGTTTCTTATATCGGGGTGTTTCTTACTTTTTATTGGTTCCGGTTGAACTTTGACCAGGGTGGTTTTGCCTCATTTGTCCTATTGTGTGGCATTACGGTGAATGCCAGTATTTACATTTTAAATGAATATAACAGTATCCGGCGTCGTTTTCCCCGGCTTTCAATGCTTCGTGCCTATACCAAAGCCTGGAATGCAAAAGTCGTTCCTATTTTTCTAACGGTGGTTTCAACAATTCTGGGTTTTATTCCTTTTATGGTGGGAGCCGATAAGGAGGCGTTTTGGTTTCCATTGGCAGCTGGCACTATTGGAGGACTGATGATGTCGCTTGTTGGAATATTCTTTTTTCTTCCAGTGTTCTGCCTGAACAGAAAAAAGTCAATGTAAATAATTGAGATGCGGTTTTGGAGTTTAAAAAGAATTGTTACTTTTGTGGTCTTCTACTTAAAATATATAAGTACGATAAAGAAGTTTTTCTGTTCTTAAATATTCAATTATCAGCGCACGGATTAAAAATACGTTTTTTC